>Ga0325411_1001144_pt1 | contig 29159 bp, 8 predicted proteins | sample PopdelMetagenome_13_FD_206181 | JGI IMG/M metagenome (GOLD analysis project Ga0325411, IMG submission 206181) | Populus deltoides microbial communities from Bellville, Georgia, United States - Xylem-PdIQD-R4 | ecosystem: Host-associated > Plants > Phyllosphere > Stem > Wood/Secondary xylem...
AACTCAATGTCATTTCCATGGCTTTTGCTCATTACTTGGTTGCTATTCCCACTAAACCCTCAGATCTCACAAAAGCTGCACTCTTTAGCGCCTCCTTCTCCTCCAGTCCTCCTCCCCTCCTCCACCTCCTGTCACCCCACTTTACTTTGATTTAACTTTCTCTTCTACCTCACTAAAAACTAAAGCATGCAAGCTATCTATATTTCTCAAATTCCATCGCATTAGATAGAAAGATAAACTCATAATTTAATTATATATTTTATTACTTTTCAAATAAATTATTGGATAACTTAATTGATTTGTAATAGTTGTTTTCAAGAAAGGAGAAGGCGAAAGAATCAGAACTCAGAAATGTCAATAGTTTTTGTTAATTTTGTCAAACTCAGTGAATTCACTCCGAGTTTACCGAGTTTGACCAATTTTAATCGAGTTTGACTGAGTTTGACCGAGTTTACTGAGTTTCGAGTTTTCTATCCGATTTCACACAGTATATCTGTGTTGACTCCTAAAATCGTACGATTTTACGAGTCAACTTGCGAGTTTGACAACCATGTCAAGTGGCAGGTTTGACAAGTTAACCTAAGTTGGTTGGGGTTCTAATGTGCCATTGCCTCCATACTTTTTAAATAAAAGATGTCATCTTGAAAAATTTGTAAAGCCAAAACATGTTTTCACTAGTCATTTGAGTTTTCTTTAACTTGACAAGTCAATCAAGTCATGCTAGAATAACTTTTATACAATTTAATTTAAAACTCGAGCTAGATAAGGAGTTTGATCAGGAGATTTCAAGCTTAACCCATTAAGTTGGGTTTAATAACACTATCAAAGAATTTCTCTTAACCTGAATATAATTTTTTTACATTTAATTTTTTTTGTCTCACTACAGTATAGTACAAAGAATTACCTAGTCTTAGTCTTAACTACTATCATGGTAAGTTCTATATATATATATATAAAGAGAGAGAGAAAGAGAAATGGTAGATCACCAAACCTGACCCTATATTTAGGATACTGCATATGATGGGTCCTTTGACCAAGATGTCTTAACTACTGTCACTAATTGTTGTTACTAAGGTTGATGGAAGTGGAAGCAATTAGTACAACAACAAGATAAAAAAAACAAAAAAAAAAAATTTGGAGGGCAGTAGAGTTATAGGTATGAACTCTAAATTCAAAGTTTTTTTCACTTAAAAGAAAATCTAATAAGATTTGCTTTCTTAGAGATTTACAAAACCTTTAAATAGGTCAAATACCTACCTCTACTAGGAAATAATAACAATATGAAAACATAAAAGAAATAAACATAAAATCCAAAAATAAACAATAAAATTGAAAAAAAAAGAGGAAAATTAATAAAATTGACCCAAACAACTTATAGCCCTAATTCTTGAAGATCCAACGGTTCAATAAGCGATAAAGTGACTTCAATGGGATAACTGCTCGTAGAATCACCTGAAAATATTTTAGCATGATCCACTAGTCAAATCTTCTATTATCGCCATCTTAAAATACTAACCTAATCTAGTAAGACCATACCTCCTCTTGAGTATAGACCTTCCCCCATAGTCCATAAAAATAACTATGAGACCATGTACATAATTTATCCAGGTCAAGTCCCTACAAACTTGAATATTTAGAACATTGAATTTTTATAGACCTAGTTGCATCAAAAGTTCTAAAAAACTTGTTATGAAGTCAAAATTAATGTGAGGTCCTTAAATAATAAGCCCACCTTAATTCTATTTTTCTTTTTTAGTTTTTTTATTATTATTATTATTATTTGTTTCCACCTCCCACCAGTACACTTGCTAGATTTGTAATTTGGCATACGATAACCAATGATCTTCCATATTAATTTCTTTATATATAAGTTTTTATAGACTAATATATTGTTTATACTAAATACTAATAGACTTTTAGTTCATTTCATTGATAATGGATTTCTTGATACCTATCAAAAAGTCATGATTAGATTTTTAGTATAACTTGTTTATATCCATGTATAAGATAATTAAATCTAACCTTTCATAGTTATTGTAATATGGTTAGATTAATCTCTTGTTAGGGCAAGTATTAACAGCATTCTCTTTTTTTTTTTAACTAATTTGTAAACAAATATTGTATAATAAAAAATTCTACAAGTAATGCATAATTACATATTACGGTAACTTGTATTATATAATTCATGGTTTATCGTGGTGACATAAATTGAAACAAAACAAGAAAGACATCAAGCACAAGAACATAAAATTTTTAAAAGAATGGATCACTTGGAAACCCTAATTCATAATTTTTTTTTCAAGTAGTATGTCTTACTAAAAGGCTTACAGCTCTTTAAGTAAACTCAAATATCAACCTAAATAAAATAAGAAACTTGAAAAATAAAAGAAAAGCAATAAAAATCCTAAACAAAATAGAAAATAATTATTAAGCATAATATTTAATTTCCTTAGCTAAATAGGAAAAATATTTTTTATTAAAAACCTCGTGCACCAATCTTATTGGCTTAAAAAAACTTACCCTCTAGTTTAAATTATTCTTATCTTGGTCTTATGGATGTCTAATCAAGGCTCTCCAGCCTCTTTTCTTTTTTCACTTCAGGTGTATGATAGTTTTAGATATTAACTTCAGTACCTTTATGTTAGATTTTGGATAAGAAACATCAATTGACAAATGATTTCTCTTCTAGAGTAAATAATTAAAAGCCTCAAACTTTCTTCATCAACATATTTAGTAGCCAGATAGCCCTTAAACAAATCCACGTTCGGTTTAATAGTGAACTTGTAATCAAAATGATCAATATAAACATCAAAATAAAGATTATAAATTGGTGGTTAATTCCAATATACAAAATAACTAGAATCATCAAATATTTTAATTTTAATACCATATTCATCCTGATTAAAAGGTTGCCTAATGTACTCATGTCTTTTAACTGGGTTCTCAAAATTAGTCATGGATCTGCGATCACTTTTCTAATGAGCCACCAATTTTCTCATCTTTATCTTCATTAATTAATGGGACAATTCTTCAGCTTGTCTCTACAACTTTATCACCACTAATTGATGGGTCAATTTTGCAATCAATCTTTACATGTCTTCTATCACCAATTTCTAAATGTCTTTTTTTTTTTAGAAAGAAACACCTCATCCCTTCTTACACGAGCACGTCCTACTTCGCAATCACCTGTTTTAGCCATGGTTATTCAATATCACACAATAACTAACCACTAAGAATAATTAGGCTTTGATATCAACTTACACAAAGCTCTAGTATCAACTAACATGGACAAAAACTACATAAAAATAAGAGCAAGCAGAACAACACAAATTTCTAAAAAGAAGGGATCACGAGAAAATGCTTGTTATAGGCTAAAATATGTTATTTAAAGAGAGAAATATTTCAAAGAAGAGCTACAAGTTGCCTCTGTTTTTATATCATTAAAGTCAGCAAATCTATACAAAATGGCCTAGTATTAATAAAAAATACCACTCCATTGACATTTTAAGAGACTTCTAAATAAATATATACAACTTTGTGATAACAAGGAATTTATTATATTAATCTTCAAATGCATGTTTATATAGTAAGAGTTGTATTATTTCTGAATAAATCAAACCAACAAAAATGAATTTGTTTTTTTAATCAAATACCTTTCAACATTTTTTTGGGTACATTATAACAAATCTGATAAAAATAACAATGTTTTAGTTGTAAATTACTTATTATCTTAAAAATTACAAATCTTGTATATCACATTCATATATAGGCATATAATAAATGGTATGGTTATTTGAGGTCTAGAATATAAATTTAATGAAAACCATGCATGCACTGAAACGTGAAAATAATCCACCTTTTCTCCAATTGAAGCAACTAACATTGGTGTCATGATAACCAAATGCCCTCTTAACTAAACCAACTAGACCAACTAGGATTGTAGGTAATTAAGATTGAGAACAAATCATTTTGGATATACTCCTCTACCCCCCCCTTTATACCCTATTGAAACATAAATTGAACTCGCTATTTTTTCTAACAAATCAACCATCCATCATCATCTCTTCCACCAAATCAATCTTTTACCACCATTATATACTCCAAACTGAACTCACCACTACAATCACCTAGATCATAGTACATCACCCATAAAACCATCACATGTTGTCATCTTTTCTACTAAATCGATCCTCCTCCATTACCCTCTTCAAACTAAACTCACCATTACAATCACCTAACCCATATAGTCTAACACCTATAAAACCACTACAACCACCATCTCCTTCATCAAATTGACACTCCACCATCATCATTCTTTTCCAACTAAATCAATTATTATAACCACTTAACCCATATCCACTATAACTACTATTAAATATCAAAACTAAACCAAAACTACCCAGCCACAACCACTAAAATCATTAATATCAAAAATGATAACACCAATAAGGTTTTCCATAAGTCTTCCCTATTTTCTCCTTCTCCTATCATTTTTATTCTCTCTTCTCTTTCTCATTTCTTTTATAGACATCAATAGATATTAGGCTTGAATTTTAGTCTAATTGATGTTGCTGACTATCTATTCTATAAAATGCTTATGAGAAATTTGCTTGTAAATGTGTTAAATATCATTGCTTACTTTTTTTATTATCCAAATATTTTCATTTTTTTATATATACTAGGTTTATTATTGCAAAAAATGTAAGGCTTGATAGGAGGAAAATTAAAGGACTACATCTGTTGGAACTTGGGGGCTTGTTTTTAATAGAGGAGATAATGGCTCATAATGGTGATTTTAGTGCCAATAGAGGTTGATGGTGTTTAAGAGAGAGAGGTAAAAGCTAGTTCAATGATGAGTTTGTTTTTTAGGGAATTGTGATTAGTAAAGGTCTAATTTGTTTTTGTTAAAACTTGAGGACTTGATTTTAAAGGAGAAGATGATGGTTTGTAATGGAGGCTTTGGTGTTAATGGAGGTTAATGGTGTCTAAGAGAGAGGTTAGAGCTGGTTTTAAGATGAATGGGGTTTGTTTTTTAGGGGATGGTGGCTAGAGTGGATTTCTTTTGGGATGTTATGCTTAGTTTTTATGGTAAAAATAGTAGTTGCTGGAGATGGTGGGATATTGGGTTAATTTAGAAGTGGTAGAGAGAGATAATGGCGGTGGATGATTAGTATGGTGGTTTTAAATGAGAAGTGAAGAGTATTCTAGTTATTAAGAATAAGTCAAAAATATGATTGATGATATTTTTATAATTTTTTTGAACTTTTGTTTTATAGATTCTAAAGAAAAATTTATGTGTTAGCATTAATTAAATTACATGATGTTGGGAAATTTTATGGTACGCAGAGACTAACTAGTGATATCATATTAGTTCTTTCATAGGATCTACTTTGAAGAAAGAGACACATACAAGTTGGAAAGAGAATAAAATTCATGATCTATTAAAATTGATAAGAATATCTCTACTTAGAATATTTCTATCCTTATTGTATTTATTTCTTTCTTTAAAGTGTGTCATAAAAAATAATTAATAGGATGGTACTAGTTATTCAATACGCACCATAAAATTCTTTAGGATATTATGTGAAATTACATTATAAAGTATACATAGTTAGATGTAATTTATAAAAAAAAATAAAGATGCAAAGTGTTACCGCAACCAAACTATAAAAAATTTTAGATGATTTACCATTATTTCATTAATATTCCATTACTGTTTTATTTTTTATATCTTTACTTGTCAAAAATAAAAATGAAAAAATTATATTCATATGTGTGTTATAAATTATTTCATGCGAACACTTTTTGAAAATTTTTAAATTTTAAAGTAAAATTTTCTCACTAAATTCAAGTTCTTGTATGTTTTTTTTTTTTAACAAAACGAAGTTCAGTTTATTTTAAATTTGTAAAAATTCCAATTTCATCGTTGATGTCTATTTTTTAAACCAAAATTATCATAAGTTATATATATATATATATATACACATCACCGTGATAGATAGGATTTGACGGGGCAATAATGCCCCTCTTGGACTCTTGCGGCGTTATTCCTGCAGACAGCATTAATCGCTTCAAGCTCGGCTAAGAAGCTGTATTTGCAGTGTTCTTGTGGGGTGGTCCCCATCATAAACAAGGAAGGCCCCACATCACTAGGAGTACTAGCAAGTAGTCTCCCATCCCTCCCTCTCTCTGATGCTTCGATTATTGTTACTTGCGAAACACGTGAAGAAGCGCTCTTATGCACACGTGGCGAGAAGACATTGGGTGGTCACCTGTTGAGATAGCCGTCTCCCACGTGGAGGGGGAAATGAAAATGAAAATCAGCTGGGTCAGCAATAGGGACCATCCATCCGATTGATCTCTTAGTTTTCGAACATTATCTTCTGCTAATCGTAATCAAAGTCTACACAGACACCAGCTTTGTTTTTGGTTTTTTCTTTTTTGTGTCTTGTCTTCACTGCAAATTCTTTTTGCTCTGTCTATTAAATTACAATTCCGATTCCACCGAGGATCAAAAACTTGCTTGAAATTGCCATCCATGTTGTTGTCTGTATTCCCTTTTTTTTTTTTGTTATTATTATTTTATTTTCCGTTCGTGTGCTTTAGCATTAATCCATTATTAAATATGAAATCAATAATATTCTTCTTATATGCAAATACATTACTTTAATGTAGATTATTTGTTTAATACCTAATCAAAAAAACATTTAACTTGAATGACCGATAAAAATTGTGGTTTGATTTTTAAAAAAATCTCAAGATGACATTTGTTTTTTTAATATTGAGATAACTATATAGTAGATTGATTCAGGTTTTATAGCTTAACCTGTCAAAATCTCAAGTTTTTATTATTATTAATTTTTTTATTATGATTTTTATTATTTAGGCTAGACTCAGCTTGAGGCCTTGGTCTGACCCAATCAGATTGGGCTGGGACGACTGCAAGCCCAACAATCCTTTTTTTTCCTTAAAAAATATTAATCAAGTTAGCCTAATCGTTGACTCAAAGTTGTTATCATAATCGTTGGAAATTTGGCTGTTAAATATTGATTGGGTTGGCCTTTTTGTTGCAGCACCACGATGGCTATAGAGGTAATAAACAGGCAAAAATTACACTGGGGTGTAATACAATGTCAAACCATCTTAGTGGTGTATGATTTGTCCGGTTTGATTGAGAGACGAAGCATTAAATGCTCTAAATAAGTAGCCATCCGAGCAGCCTTTCATGCGCAAAGGTTGAAGACAATGAACAATAACCAGACAACAAGTCGTTTGGCTTTCATTTTTTTGTTTATGCTAGTCAAAACAAAGTATCTGTTTCGGTCAAAAAGCACTGTTTCATTTAAGTGAAATGACATTGTTTTTGTTTTTTTAGGGTTTCAATTAAATATTTGACTAAATTAAGTTAATTCAATTTAGTTCTTTTGTTTTTTATTTATTTTAATTACATCTCTAATTGACCTTAAACTTTTAATTTTATGTGATTTTACCCTTGTCAAACTTCAATACAGCCCTGAATTTCAATGTCTTTTTTATTTTAGTCATTGGTTTTGAATTTATGCAAATTGACCCTAAATTGACCAATAAATTTTTATTTTTCTTCAATTCGACCCATGTTTTCAAACGAATTAAGTTCCCGAAGTTTAGTGCCTTTTTAAAAAAGGTTTTTGGTTATGAATCTCTTCAATTTAACCCTTAATTGACCCTAAGCTTTGATTTTCTTGCAATTTTACCTTTGATTTCAATCAATTGACTTTGTAAAAATTAAGTTTTATTCTTTTAAAATTTCAATCTTCTCAATTAAGTTCAAATTAAGCTTCCAAACTTAATGTTTCATCAATTAAGTCCCTAATAAAATTAATTTGACCCATTAAAAATATTATTAAGTCCATGCACCTAATTAAATCTTTTAATTTGAACCAAATTAATCCTTAAACATAATTAAACTTTTAACTTGGCCTATGATTAAATCAAATTGGCCTATTAAAAATCTAATTATGTCCCTGGACTTAATTTTTATGCAAATTCATCCAATAATCAATTAATTTGATATTGAATCTGCATTGTCTCTCTAATCTTATGTACAATGAAGGTATGATTAGGCTACTAATTTCATCCAAAACTCTAGCTTGATTCTTATACATATATTTGAAACCCTCTCAACTTGTTTTTGCCTTCTCGCCAGTCTTCTTGTTATTATTGTTTTTTTTAAAGGAAAAAAGTAAATTTGAGGAAAGAACCCAAGAATGGGTTATGACAGTTGTCCCCTTTTTACAATGCTTACAATAAAAAGTCTTGTAAGAGACTTTAGATAGTAAGCTTGTAAAGAAGAAAAAGAAAAGGGAGACTATGGATTTACCAAATTAAAAAATGGTCAATCCTTCTGAAAGTGTTAGAAGTGAGAGCTCAAAAGCGCGCTTAGAAGAGATAGAAATAGGGTTAGAAATCACACTTGATGGATAAAGCTGAAAAGCAAATTATCTGGTACACGAGGGATAGAAAACACATTTAAAAGGAAAGATATAAGGCTAGAAAACACATTATCTAAGTGATGAGAGCTTAAAGGCAAACTCAAACAAGAAGAAATAGGGTTAGAAAACATATTATTTTAGTGAAAAACGCTTAAAGACGCACTCAAATGGAGAGATAAGGCTAGAAAGCGCACTACTTGAGTGATGAGGGTTCAAAGACATACTCAAGAGAAAAAGATAGGGCTAGAAAGTGCATTACCTGAGTGATGAGGGATTAAAGGTGCACTCAAGGGAAAAGATAGGGCTGGAAAGCACACTGCTTAATTCTCAACATCTAAAGATATGATTTTTCCTTTGAGCATTTAGATATGCTTAGGGCAAGACTTAATGTGGTCACCTATAAGTTAAGTATTGATTTATATTTCCCTCTTGTTCTCTAGAAGAAAAGATATTTTACAGAGGAAAGATAAAAGGTCATATTTGAAAAGGTGGACAAGCTCTTTAAAATTGGTTTTCATTCGAGAAGTTATGCAACTTAAGTGGCTTACCAACGTGTTCATAGTTAAGAAGGCCAATGGAAAATGGTGGATGTATATAGACTTCTTTGATTTCAATAAAGCTTGTCCCAAAAACAGCTTTCCCCAACCCAAAATAAACAGGTTAATAGAATTCATGGTCAAGTTTGAATTCCTAAGATTTTTAGATGTGAACTGGGACTACCAATAAATTCAATGTGTTCTAATGACAACAGGAAGATATCATAAATATTTACCAATGCATTATAATAAATAGACCTTTTATTATAAAACCATGCTCTATATGCTAAAAATATCACAAATATTTACCAACAAATAGTGAATAAGGTCTCAAAGACCAATCAGATGAGAAAATATAGGCTTATATAGATGGCATACTATGCGAAACCCCAAGCTTTTATTGTAAAAAAGAGATATAAATAGTGTTATCTCTAAAGGGTTTTAAAAATATATAATAAATAAATAAGAGACCAAGATTATAAAGGAGAAGGAAATTAGGGTCAAATGTGAAAAATAAAAATTTGAATGGGAAGTAAAATTAATTAAGAAAAATAAAAAAAATTAAAGTGACAGTTTTTTTTTTTGGAAAATAGAGGAGCCATCACTTTAAAAAAATAATAAAAAAAAGGAGATAGAGAGGGGAGAACTCTATATCAATTTTTGATTTTGAGAGAGAACACATTAAAATAGGGAATTAGAAGAAACACAAAGAGAGATTAATAATAAAAGCAGTACGTAAGCAAAAGTTCAAAAAATAATAGAGAATTAAAAAAATAAAGAAAAATAGAAAGATTTGAAGAAGAAGGGGAAATCAATCAAGAAATTATTCAAGAAGTAATCTTGTGAATTCAAGACTATTTGGTAAAGTGCCTTAACATTATTGTTCTTTTACTTTACTCAATTTATAGAGGAAAGGAGAAGCCTTAATTTTATCTGTAAAATTAGGGTTCATGTAGAATGGGGAAAAATTCATTATATTTTATAGAATTTCCCTAAAATAATGTTGTAATAAGAAGTAATTAGGAGAATTAAACCACAAATTAAAGAGAAATCCAAGGGTGAAAACCCTAATTAGGTTTAGTTAGTTAAGAGAAAGTTTTAGGTGTAGTCTTTGTTCGATTTTATGTATGATTATAATTGTATAATACCAAAAATGTGATGAAATTGAGTTATGCATGAAAAATTAGAAGGAAAGATGAGTTCTTGAATGCTAGGATTTGTAGTGTTTAAACGCATATTCTTTAAGAAATTCATTTTTGAAATGTTAAATAAGTAATTTGTATTAGTATAATTGATATTGAAAGGAAGGAAATAAACTTAAGATTTTAGGTATAAAGGTTAGGCTAGGGAGAAAGAGAGGAAGGAAATTTTCTAATAGCCGAAACAGGTTAGCCATTTTAAGAATTGGCTAAACTGATTCAAGAAACGACCGAACCGTTTCTCAAAATAATGAAACTATTTTGGCTACTGTTTTGTGGTAGCTTGATTTTGTGTTTTGATCTTTTCTTAGTTTTGCTTTGAATGTTTTGGGTGGTTTAAGGAATATAAGTGATTATTATATGAAAAATAAAATATAATATGTGTGTATGCATGAAATTAGCTTGAAAGATAGCATTTCTTACATTGGAACACCAAGAGTTGGAAAACTATGTGTGATGATGTAAGGATACATATGTTCATGAGTGACAAGTTACTCAAAGTAATAAAATAATATTAAGAAGTACATTATTAACATTTAAGAAGGGAAATTAATATGAGACTATGTGTGATGTAAGAGAGGTATTGACTGCAGGACCCAAAGTAAGCGGGACTGGACTAATTAGAGGAACATGTAGGTGTTTGTCACCTCAACTTTTTTAATTTAAAATCATCTATATAAGTCATTATGTTTAAATATTATGAATATTGAATGTATATATGTATTGTGGAATGATAAAGATTCATGAAGTCTCGATGTGGAGATCAGTATAGATAAGTATTGTGTGTATGATAGTCAGCCACATGTGTGGGGTGAAGGTTAAAGTCTCTGGAAGGAAAAAATAGATGCATTTAATGTATGAGAGTCAGCCATAAAATAGAGCCCCAGAGTTGTTAACATCAAATCGGCCATAAAAAAACGAGGACATTGATGTACTGGCCATAAATGTGGAGGTAGTAGGAAATTTATAATCAATTATGTGAGTAAAGACTAGGAAGGTGTCAAACATAACCTTAGGCATGAAAGCCAAGTGAAACAAAGAATTGAATGTTGTTTATATTAATGAATCTCCAAATAAGGTTTACAAAGGGTTGGATATGATAATCTTTAATGTTAAGTTTATCTTTTTGGTATTCTTGTGTGGAAAACAGCATTTTGAATCTAATGCTATATGAAAAAAATCAACCTAGAGGTTGGGTTCCATGTGTTAATTGTTGGAGTAAAAGATTTTTGATTTGTAAATTATTACTATTAATAGTTAGTAGAGGAAATGTTTATGGTGAAATATGTAACAATGAAGTCTGTGGGAAATAGTGAATGAAATTTAAATATATGTATGATTTGTTAATGCCATGATGTGATGATATCATTTTTATTTTTACTTTTTAATATGTTTATTTTTTACAAGTTCTTCACATGCTTCTCAAAATTAGATTAGCATGACAACTATTTTAGCTATAGGATTTATCAGTTCTATTTAACTATAGGATTTCATAAATGTTTTCATTTAACTATAGGATTTCTATACTTATGTTTATTTTGATAACCTTGAAGGATTGTACTAAATAAATCATAGAATTATTGTGATTTCATATTATTCTCATTATTGTGAAATTGTAAAGATGATGATGACATCAACTTTATACAATTTATACAAGACTTTATGGTTGCTTTTCTAATTTAAGTATATGATATTGATCTTTTAAGTTTAATGATCTTAAATTGTATTATTCTATCTAAATTGATCGTCTTCTAATTTCATGGATGACTATAGCCAGGGTTAAAGGGTGGATATGAATTCAACAGGATATAAATAAAACAATTCATGCTATTTAAGTGGTGTTCCACTGGTTTTAATGTGTGATCACATATTGTTTATGTAAGGGTGTTACATATTAGTGAAGAGCATTACCTTTTTGTATAAACTTCAAGACCTCTAGGAGGTCTTCTCTATTCTTTACCTATATAAGATGAAGTTGAATATAACTAAGTTTGGCTTTATCATACGGGGAGGAAAGTTTTTTTATTTTCTAGTTAGAAGTTAATGTATAAAGCCCAACCTCGAGAAGATCTAAGCCATGTAAGACTGGACTCCTCACTATTTTATCAAATATGTGTAAAAGCTCAAATAAAGAATGCCTTTTAACAAATTTATCTTCCTTTTACAAGAATATTGCTTGTCATTCTTCATGATCTACGAGGAAGAAAAATATAAAAGCCTATGCACTACACCTTTAAAATCTTCATAATATGGAGACAAGGTACCTAAGGATAGAAAAGGCGGTCCTTACCTTAGTTTGTTAGTGTAGCAATTAAGCTCAAGCTTTACTTATAATCATACCAAGTTATAGGTTGTGACTGACCAGCTTTTTAGAAAAAATTCTCACAAGCTAAAAGTTTTTAGATATCTAGTTAAATAAACAATCGAATTGGGAGAGTTTGAACTCTAATATCAACCAAGGTCAAAGATAAAGGCCTGGATCTCTTATAAAATGCTTTTTTTTTTATTAAGTTGTTAATGTTTAAGTAGAATACAAAGTTTATACATAGACAATAATACTTAGTCATATGGAAGCTAATGAGGATGGTTCCTCTAATATCCATGGTTATAGACAATAATACCTTAGTTCTTTCTCTTTTTTTTTTCTTTTTTTTTTTATGGAAGCAGATTGGTGGCTGCTAGGTTTCCATTCTTCCTCGAGATTTTGTCGCGTTCAATGGCCATTGCCTCAACAACCCAGAAACAAAGGGCGAAGAGCCCATGGGAAGGGATAGCTAGTAGGGGCCCTTGTCCCTTGTCCCTTTCACATGAAGGGTATTTTCTAGAACTAGCTATGCCGTATATTCTCCAAGCTGGCCGCCTGCCCTCCAGGACCCAGGATGGCGATGTTGTCCCTCACGTGTTTCAGACACTAGGCCCAGTTCATGGATGTAAAACAAATAATAATTCTAAATTAGCTAGTTTAACCCCCTTTTCTTTTTTAATATATAAAATCATTTTCCTATCTCAATGTTTTTTTTTACCTCACAACAGAAGTCACAAAGCCAAGTTCAAGTCCTCTCCCTTATACAAACAATTAGGAGGGGGGTAGGGGCCGTGCAATGTGCGGTGTCTCCCTATCGCAGAAGTTTATTTTCAATTCTCTTTGCCATCAATAGCAAGACCAGACAATGCTCAAGCCAAGGAAAATGACAGTGTTGTCCGCTTCTTTTCTCATCTCTACAAAATTTTGTCTAATACATTACAATGGGATATTTTTGGTGGTCTGAAGGGGAAAAAAAAAACAACAATAATATTAAATTAGCTCAGTCTTGTACTGTGGCTCTAGACATAAAAAAAAATATATATGAATTAAAACAATGTAAATATAATTTTGCCATTGCTAAAAAAAATTGATTAAGCCTGAAGTAGAAATATCTTTTACATGAGATATATTTGTCATTGTAAAATTAATTATGAACATGATGGTCCGGACATCTTTTTTGTTACAATGCAATGACTATTTTTTCCTTAAAAGAAAAAAAAAATCTTTGGGTAAGGGTTTTTTTGTTTTTTATTAAAAACAAATGGCACAAGCTCACAAAGAAGGTCCGGTTGGACTGCGGAGAAGTTTTTTTTTCCCACTATTTTCTCTTTTATTTTTTATAAAAACATGCATGAATTTTTAAAAATACAATTGTATTATTCGGTTTATAATCTTATCGATTTTAGTTTTTTTTTAATTACTATTTATTTGGCTTTTGATGTTTTTTATGTTTAAATATTTTTCAGTTTCATCCCTGTTCTGATTTGATCTTTCTATTTTTAATTGTTTTATTTTTATGTTTTATATTTTTCTTGAGCAAAATATATCATAATAACTGCTATTATTAATGTACTACTATTATTATTTTTATTTCTGTGATGACTTTTAATGCATTTCTCTACTAAAATAATCAAATCCAAACTGAAATTATCCAAATTGCACTCATTCTTGTGTAATTGAGCAATCTCTTCATGCCCATGGTTAATATGTTAGAAATTACACTTTGCAACATTGTTCACGTTCCATCCAAATAGTAGCAGTGATAACCAAACTTACATACGTAATTTTATCTTAGTTTTGCAATTTTATCCATTTCAGTTTTATTGTATTTGTTTTTTTATTTATTTTGATTATTATTTTTTTAATTACTATATTTTTATTCTTTTTTTTGATTTATTTTTTTTTCAATTTTATCCCTCAATATTTAATTTTATTTTATTTTGTTATCTAATTTTGGTCCTCATTCTTTCAATAACTTTTTTTCAATCATTTTCGTAGTTTTTTGTTTTCCAACTTAGCCCCTAATTTTTTTTTCATTTTTTATACCATGTTTTGTTTGCATTGTTTGAGTTTTAAATTGTTGTACGCTTGGATATTTTATTTTGTTATTTTTTTGTAGTTGCCTTCAAACAGAGCAGTTCTTTATTGAAATTTTTTTTTCAAGTTCATCTTTTAACATTTGATTATTAAGCCCTTACCTTTATTTTTTTTGCGTTTTGTTATCACAATGTTATATCCCAGTTAATCATGGTTGCCTCAAATTTATTTCCCTCGATTGTTTTTTATGAAATTGATTTTTTTGACAATTTTATACTTTGACATTAAATTATTAGCCCTTGAGCTATGTAATTTTTTCACTTCTCTTTCTGTTGGGTTATCCCAAATGCGAGTTAATCAAGTTAACCCATGTTAACTTGCATTTTCTTACTTGATTTTTTTTAAATAGCTTCGGTCCTTTTGGCTATGTACTTCTTTTGAAAATCTAATTTTTTTTATGTCGATCTCATGTCACGAGTGGTGGGTCAGTCGAGTTAACATGGATTGACTCAGTTTTTTTTATTAATTTTTTATGATTTTATTTTTTTTTCAATTTCATCATTTTGCATTAAATTATTTTTCCTTGAACTTTTTATTTTACCTCAAGTTACCCCATGCTGACTCAGGTTTTTTCCATCAATGTTGCATTTTTTGAAGTTTTTTTTTTATATCTTTCACATTAGACTATTGGACCTTGAGCTTTACAATTTTTTTTTGTTTTTTTTTCTGGTTTTTTTTTGTTTTATATCTTAAATTATATTTTAGTTAATTTAACCAGTTTTCTCATAGTATCTTTACTTGAATATCTTTTTTTTGTTTTGAAAACATTTAGCCCGGCTAGTAGGATAGCATGACAACCTATCAAGTACATATACAAGAGAGGTTAGATGAGCGTTTTGATCTTGACACTTACAGAAAATAGTTAAAATTGCTCCTGCCTTTCTCACCAGCCTCCTGCCGTGATGAATACCTACAAGAAAATGCAAAAACTCGGTAAAGAATCAAGTAGATTGGAAGGTTTTTATTTTTGTGAAACTAATATAATTTGGTAGAAATTTTGGGAATATAAAATAAAATAAAAAAATATTTAAAAAATATCATACTTTCACATAAATCATGGTTGAATTATTCAACCATTAATGGAGTGGTTGAATTTATAAACCGCTAATGAAAATTGCGGTTGCGTCTTTCGTTTCCATGTCTCGGATGCTTTTGCTTCGTTCATGTCCCTGTACGTACCTTTCCAGCACCCTTCTTGGACCACACGTAGATTGAAAAGTACATCTTTTTTTTTTCTTTTTCTTGATAAAAGGTAAAGAAAAGCCACAGACACGAGAGATTATCAAGAAGCACTAACATGCACGTCGGATGAGCTCAAAAGCCAATGGTTCCACCTAATTTTCAAAGCTAGACTTGGAGACTCTCCCCCAGCAAATTCTTTCTCTTCTTCTTCATAGTCCCTATGATCAAACTTTATTCAACAAATTAAATCCTACAATACAATTCTTTTTTCCCTTTTGACAATTACATTATTTCCATAGCATGACAAGCCTTAGTTTGATTACTGGAGCGAAAGGTACAGCAAACTGTTTTGACTGGTTTTTGCTATTATATTTTCGATCAAAGAAAATTATCTAAATGGGTCTTTGCCAATATATGTTTCAGGAAATAATATTTCAGTGTTACATCAACAAATTAAACTAAAAGGGAACAAAAACTCAAAGAAAACGAGAAAATAACATAAACAGATGTGAGAAAGAAGGAGATTAGAAATAAAAAGAGATGTGAGAGGAGACGGTCGCGAAGAGGCTGAAAGCTTCGTTGAACTCGAAGATCTGGTCATCGGTGAGCCGATCAGCCGATGACCAGATCTTACTAAGATCTTGAACATGAATGGCAAGTTTATGGATAATCCACCAAAGAAACCAGGAGAAAAGAAATAGAGTTGGGGGCTGGAGCCTAACCACTTGCAGGATTCCTTGATTGACAAGATTGAAGGGCCTTTTCTACCACTAACACGCCCCCATTTTCATGAAGGAACATTAATGACTTACAAAATCTCTTCTCCAGGAACATTTCCTTCAGCAAAGAGATTATCTGGAAATCTGAACATCGAATCAAAATTTTGCACTCTCATACCACTCTGACGCAGTTTCATCTAACTGAAAAGTCAAGAGCGCTATGCGAAAAACCTTTAACTTCATTCCATATTCGGTATCCAAAGAAATGCATTTCAAGTAAGTAACCATGACCAGACTTTCTCATCATCACAGGCAAGCTTCTGGTCTGCATAATTCTATCTCCCTAAGGCTAGCTATGCGATCAATGCTGCTTAAGGTATGTTTGATTGCAAAATTCTCCCCCCACAACTACCCCCCCCCCCCCCTGTTTCTAGAGTCCAACAGCCATCCTTCACAAGCAGTAAGAAGCAGCTTGAACTTGGCCCATTCCTTATTTCGGGCCCAAAATCTGATCCTGAGCCTAGTCTAGACTCAAGTTCCCAGGTTATTATCTCTTGAGGTTTCTGCAGAGTTGCAAGTTGCCTCCTCTCAAGTTTCGTTGTGCAACTCTAATGATTGTCCTTAAGACTTCGTTAGCTAATTAACCTATGCCCTTATCCTTTAGGTGTTTCATGGTAAATAATAAATTATGCTGGACAATAAACATATCTGGGAAGAGCTAGCAGATGCAATTGATACCAAGGAAATTATCTACTATTACAATAAACAAGAGCTAAGTTCTTTTATAAAAGCAAACCTCAAAGAACAAGGAAATCATGCAGCTTAGTCAACATATTTGGATTCATGTAGCAACTAAGGGTTGGTTGACTAATTCTTGTCTTTTTTTAGTAAAAAAAAAAGAGGAATGAGAGTCCGAAAAAAGAGGACTAATTACATAAAGGAAAGGTATAAGCACTTTTAATATGTCATATCTGAGATAAGCTGCAGTGTTTATTTGTCTGATATAAACCGAGAAAAAATTATGTTTTCTAATCGTTGATTCGTTTAAAATTGAAGAAAAATCATTCTTAGTAAGATCATTATCTTATCAGGTTAAAAACATAATTGTTTTAATGTAAATATAAAAATAATTTTTCCTTTTATTTAATATCAGAAATATATCTTACATATAAATTCATAATCCCGTATATTAAAAAAAACAATTTGTTTTGGTATTTTTTTAAATATAGGCCAAAATCTTTTGGAATTTTACAAACTTATTGTAAAATCCATGCAAAAGTATTTCAATTTTTTAAAAATAAATGCTCAAATTATTTTTTAGGATTGTTGGCCATATGTAATTAAAACATTTGTTAATTAGAAATTTTAATCTTTTTTCCTTTTTTATCGTTTATTTAACACAAAATAAAAGGTAATAAAAAGAAAACACAACACACACACTACTTTTTATTTTACTAAATTTTACTCACACATCCTACAATTACATGTTTACAAATAATAAAAATCCAAAATTTAAAAAAAAAAATTCAAACACACATTAAAATTTTAAAATTTTACAAAATAATCATTCCAAAGATCGGAAACGAATTGAAAAGAACATTGAAAGACTCTTAGGATGGATGAATAGTGGCACACATCTGCTACACGCAACACCGCTACTTGCCGTGCGTGAACCCACCTGCAAAACAAACAAAAATGGGTGGATGAAGTAGATCACTTCTTCCTTTTCATGTTTTTACCGACAATGTCATGCACGGATTGGTTTGAATTTTTTTTTTTTTTAACAGATCTATTTCACGGGTTAGTTTTCTCAAATTTTCTTCCTCTTTTTGGTTGCTTCAATAATACACATTAGGAGAGAGGTATGGTAAAGGCTGGCATTTCAGGTAGGGATTGGCCATTGGTTCTCAGTCGAGCTGGAGAGGAAGAGATTACTGTTATAAAGGTGGTCTTGTTATTGGTGTAGGTTTGTCGTTATTGACAACAGTTATGAAGAGAAAGATGAAGCTTAGCCAGGAAGGGTCGAGTGTCGGGTAGTGAGAGGCTGAATATGGTGGTGAAAAAGATAGGATTAAATGCCTTGTACATCTATGTTTATAGGAGACAGTGATGGAGGAATATTAACTGCTTATAGAGAGAGGCTTGGCCGATGAAGGCCATTAGTGTTTTGAATGGTGCATATTTTCTCATAGTAAGGGTACGGGAAATGAGAGGCTGTTGTTCAGTGATTAATGGCTAACGGTTAGGGTTTTAAGTATATTGGGTCTGGGGTTTTTTGTGTATGTATTTTAGAAGAAAGTGTGTGAGCTGAAGAGTTTTTTTTTTTTTTTTTTTTTTTTAATGGCCTCTTCTCCCCTCTTGTGTGAGATAAACACCTTATTATAGGTGGAAAATTATCTCTTATTTTCCAATTTCTTGGTCAAATAAGCAACCTTTGTCCAAATATTTTTTATTTTTGATTTTTTGTATTTTGTTTTTTAAAGCAGCATCAATGCCGACTCAATAAGAAAAATCAACGATTTTAAAAATGATGCGTTAAAAGTTGACTCGTTGAAAAAAATTGAAAATTTGAATCTTTTTTAGACGATGCTGAAAATGCTGAAAATAACATAAATACATCAAGAACATATTTTTGAATTTTTATATGTTGAAAATATTTAGAAAAATAAATGGTCAAAAATTGGGTTACAACAAATGCTCCATCTTTGCAATACTTATGAAGCTGAGACTTATCAAGAGCTTTGCATAGTAAATTTATAAAAACAAACAAATTGTTCTTCAAACTTGATCTTCTCAAAACTTTAGCTAGGTTGACCTAAGACTCTATCTTTGTAGCAATCCCTTTCAACCATAACTATAATTCAAATGTTTCCATCGAAATGAATTTTATCATATTGATGACTTTTGTTTTTAGTTCTAGTTGAAAATAAGCATCTAAGTGTAAATCAGATGAGAATAGTAATTCTTCATATTTAAAAGAGGAAAGAAAAGCTGGAATAAATCATGACTAGTGGAATCAACCAAATTTGAAGAGTCCTAATCGAACAAGGGAGCTAGAAAGTAGTTGATTAGGCAACCAAGAGTCATGCTCGACCAAAGAAAAGTGATCGATCAAAAGAGTTCGAATTACTTAAAGTGAGAGTCTTCGATAAGTTAAACTAACGAAGTGATATAGTTTAAGTTTAGATTCAAGTGACTCTTAACAAAGAATAACTTTGGTTTGTATTTTCTTATTTGATATAAGTTACTCATGTAATATTAGAATTAGATGAAATTCAACTATTATATCAGTATAAATAAGGTCATTGAGCCAGTGGGAAAGATATGATCAGCCCAACATATGCAATTTACCTTGTGAAATTTATTCAATCTATCTTCTTTCTAGTATCGCCTTTATTTACAACTTTTATTTACCATCTTTTACAATTACTCATTTATTTTTTGTTTTATTTATCCTTTTGCTTTTAATTTATGTTCTTCTTTACTTATTCTTGTTCACATGCAGCGTTACTTTGGATAGATATACCTTTCTTAAAGCTAGAAATCTTTGAGCTCTCTTATTTTGTTTGGTTTTACGAAGCTGCTACCTCTGATTTCAAAATCCAGTTCTTGATTATATATACTTCCACCTCATTAAAAGGAAGGAACGATTAATAGATGATTAGAAGATTAACAATTAACAGTTAATTAGTTAACTATAATTAATACCCCAAGATTGCTTAATTGGCATGAAGCGGGCTTTCCAAGACTTCTCAACAGTGACATGACATGGTAATTTTATCACCACTTAATTGCCATTAGAATTTCAACGTCGGACACCAAGAACAAGTTACAGCACCTCCTCATTCTTGAGGACTCTAATGGCTAGAGGCTCAGGCACCGTGGTGAAAAATATTCACTGATCCAATTACAATTTAAATTTTGTTATATTGTTCGGTTGTATTTTAACGAGGACACTATGCTAATGAATCACGATCCTGGCTGCTAAACAAATCAACACTTGTAAAAAAAAATAAAAGCTAGATTCTTATCGATTAAAATTGTCCTTCAAAATTTATTGGTAGCACCAATGTGAACATAAAAAAATTCTCGGAGGGTTAAAATTTAAAATTTTGACTTGTAAATTTAAAGTTCGGGGGACTATAATGAGAGTTGGGAAATTGGAGGAACTTTCCATCAACTTTCAAGGAAAAAAAAGGGTGATTTCGGTGTTGACATATAATTTTATGTTTTATAGCCAATCAGTTGGTTACACATGACACTATTTTATTCATGCAGAACATGTTTAATTTTATTAAATAAAAGCATTATTTATCTTTAATATTCATTTATATTTAATTTATGAATTTAAAGGTTGATAAATAAATCTAGAGTAAAGATAAAGTTCATGGAATAAAAACACTTTGCAAAGAAAATTATAAAGATACTATAACTATGGGATTTCTATTGCATCAAAGTATTGTTCCTAAATATTCCTAGTCAATGCTCTCTTAATAATAGACATTTATTAGAATTGTTGAGACTAATACATCTTATGTTTTTTTCTTTATGAAAGAAAACAATTGATCTTATAAGTTGAGGTATAAGGGATACTTAGAACTAATATGTAGGTATTTGTCAGATGACATGTACACTAAACTGACCCGCATTAAAATTTCATATGGAGATGTCACTTGTGTCTATAAAAAAGCTTATATGACGGTTGTGTAAGTAATCTTAAGACTTGAGATCACTAAATTATCTTATATAAAAGGTGTTATGTTTTTAATCTTGTTACATGTTATCTTGTTAAATGTAACAAATAAATAGACATTAGATACAACATAAACTATATAAAGGTATTTAAATGATCAAAAGAGGATTCATCACCCTAAGTTAACTAGGAAAAAATATTCCACATGTTCTCAAATTGTATTGATTAATTGTTCCACAAGTTCTCAGAAAGTATTGATTGTTAAATCCTTACGCAAGGTGAAATGAGATTTGAAAAGAGTTTTAAATTTTATTTAAATGATCAATGACTATAATGTTGTAAATAAATATGATTTGACATATCAGACACACTCTACGCTAAAATGTCTAAATAATATTGATGAAGATACAATAATTACACTAAAAAATCGATCACTTAAAGGTCTTATGACTTTCTTAATATTTGGGAGATTATGACACGTTGCTAGACGGTACACTTAATCTTAAAATATAAATTAATCAATTATTAAATTGATAATAAATTAAATTGTTTAATTTATTTAATTATATTTATTTAGAATTATAATTTATATTTGTGCCAACATATTAGGAATCTAATAGATCACACACATTGAGAACCGTTAGTTAGAAATTAAATTGATATAATTAATCAAGTGTGACTTGATTAGATATAATTTTAGAAATTAAGCATTGGAATGTATTTAATTCAGGAATTATAATTCTAGTACTAGAATAATCAAGTAGGGATTTGATTGATTAAATTTCTAAAATAATTCTTAAATAATATATGGATATCATTTAAGGGGCAAATATATATTTTGTCATCTATAGGGTTTTTAGGATTTCCTATAAATATAAAGCTAAGCTTATTATTTTGGGGTTGTCGATTAGATAGAAAAACAATGTAAATCACAAAATTAGAGTTAATACTCTAGACTTAGTAAATCCATTTCTTCTAAATAAGGATTTAAGAGATTTTCCACTGGTGATTCATGTGAATTACTGTTGGAGACCGGACAATTGGACGGATTGTGGTTTGCAACAATTTAGCCTTTAAAGTTCAGATCTTGCTACAATCCCTAAACAACTCTAAATCTGTCTAATAGAATCCTAAATATTTTTAAATATTATTTTATTTTATTATTTTTACTGCGTGTATGATATTCAGGAACTCAATAATTTATTACATAATTAAGTTCTAATCAAGTTAACATGCTATTATAGTATGGTTACTAGGAGTCAATTAAGTAGAAAATAGTTACAATCTCGAGCCACGAGTCATTAAACATAGTATTACTTGATAACCAAATTAAAGAACTTAGCCTCATGAGTTTTCCACCCTATTGGAGATTAGTTGGTCACTAGAAAAACGAAATTAAACTCTCCCGACATTTGGAATATCAAAGCTGAAAAGAAAGGACAAAAAAGAATGTTTTGTTTTTACCACGTAGTAGATAATAATGGCTATAGTAAATAAGCACGGGAGCTCAAAAGCATGATGATGGATGAAGCCTGCTAAATATTATTATTAATACATTTAAATATTAAATATTATTCTCCCTTAAAAGTGCTTCCTGAAACAGACAAATGTGCTTACATCACTCCAAAGCATGCTTACTTCCCATCTCATATAATATTCGAACGAGTTGCTAGTTGGGTTCGCTTCTCAAAATTTCTAGCTGACACAAGACCAAACCACACAATCATTTTCAAATAATTTCATTGTCTAACTTAGCATATATGACGATAAAAGATATACGAATAATATAGGTTTTCTTCTTCTCTTTTTTGCATAATATTATATTTAGGACAACTTATCAAGACATATATTGCATTTTCTTTTCATTTTCCTTATGACTTTAAAGATTATTAGATATGTGATTCACCGCAGATCAAATAATTTTTTATATATATAAAAAAGTGATATATTTAAAAAAAATTGAGTCCAAAATTATTTATTCAAGTGTTAACTTAAATAATATGAAAAAACAACAACAATAAATAAACTAAAAAAATAAAAAAAAGATTAAAAAACCACACTTGAACTTATTTGGATTATCAAACAACTAAATGCTAACTTAATTGAAGGAAAACTGACAAAAAAAGAGCAAAAATTCAAGAAAAAAACAAAAAACATCAGCTTCATAAAGGGAAAAAAAACCAAGTAAACTCAGGCAAATCTCTTAAATCTAGTCTAATCTAAAATAGTTACACTTGTTAAATTATGAACTCAAATTCAATCAAGAAACTTAAATATCATCCAATTTAATTTTGAATGATAGAATCGTTGAAAATATTAATGAAAAAACTTGCAAAATAAAAGTAAAAGTAAAAAAATGAGATTAAAATCTGACAGAAAAATGCAATGAGGTTGAAATTTGAAAAAAAAAACAATGATCTCCAACAAAAAAAAATGCAATTAAAATAATTATGACCAAACTTGAAAGATTAAAAAATCATAAGGGTGAAATTGAAAATCATTTGTAATATAATAGATTATTTATAGATTAAAAATAATAAGGAGTGAAATAAAAAAAATTATTGAGGGCTAACCCAATAGAATCAAACGAAAAAAATAACAAAACAAAAGTTAAAAAAAGGATAAAAAAAACTTCAATTTAGAAAAAATAAAAAACAAACATGACAAACCCAACCAACTTTTTAAACCTTATGTAATCTCTAAAGGTCGTTTTCTGTTTAATATTTGACCCAGATTCAATTAATAGCATAATTCTCAATCAACTTAATTTCGAAGGATGAGATTGACAGAAAACTATTAATAAAAAAAAACTTCCAAAATCAATAAAAAAACCATCAACTAAAAGAATGAGGATAAAATTTAATAGAAAAAACTTAAGGATGATACAATTTAATGAAAAAATAAAATAAATAGCAATTAAAAGAATAAGAATCAAATTTTAAATATGAAAAAAATCTTAGGGGATCAAATTGAAAAAATATATGTAAAAACCAAGTGAACCCGGACAAACATCATAAACTTGGTCAAATCTAAAAAAAGCTCGCAACCCATAAAACCCTGGATTCGGGTTCAATCAAAAAGGTTATTATGAGCCAATTTAAAATATAAATTTTAAAAACTTATCATAGCAAAAAAAATCAGCAATCAAAAGAACATAGATTAAATTTGATAAAAAAAGAGGATGAAATTGTAAAACAAAACCAATTTAAAAAATTATCTGAAATAAAAACTTGTTGCGCACGTGTGCGCGCAACGTTACGATATCAGGATCAAGGAGTCGCCACCTAGTTATTTGGTTCAAAGTCGCTAGAAAACCTGAGTGGACTGATCGTATCTGAATTTACAGGGTAAATGATTGGTTTTGGCTAGGAAAGGTATTAACACTCTTAGCGCACTTTACCTAAAGTAAGCAACATTGTGTGGTTTGGATGTGGTTTAAAGATGTTGATAGGCTCCTAACCGGTGGTCTGTTTATTGCTCAGAACAAAAATTTACGCTCATAAATAAATCTAGCATTTTGAATTTATTACTAGCTTGTATACCTAGGTAAATTCTTATAGGAAGAATCCATATAGGTGCCCTGACAAGGTTCACCTATTCTAGAAGGTGAAAGTGGTTTCTACAACTCGTGTATTGTGATGAAAAAAATACTCGTAATTGAAATTGGTGATTATCCAAGATAATTCTGAGAATTTTCTAGTCAACTCCTGGTACTTAAATATCAGTCTACTAGCAAGTCCAACATTTATAACAGAATGTTAACCATTAATTTTTAGGAATTGAAATTTTTAGGGTTATTGAAATATTAGTCAAATCCTTAAACAATTTTACAAAATTATTATAAATTCCAAAAAAAAAACAAAAAAAAACAAAAACATTTTCTAAAACAATGCTAAAAACATTTTTCTCTTTTTTATATAAATAAAATTCAATTTTTATCAAGATTGTGTCGTATGCAACAAGCAAAAATCATTATTTGTTTTTTATTATCTTTTTGTTATTATTTATTTTTGTAATGTCATGTTTGACAAAACCATCTTTTCTTTCCCTTATAAACTCTCAAAATGAACTTAAAGGTGTCTTTGCCAAACACCCTATTAGGCAAAAAAAAAAAAAAAACAATCTTTAACAAAAAATTATTCAAACAAACAAAGCTTTAAGTACTTAAAACAAAACCAAATGAGTCAACCCAAAGACGCTAGTTCAACCATGAACCAAACTAAAAGTCAAGGTTTAACCCGAAAACTAAACCAAAACAAAAGTTTAAACTGAAACAAAATCAAAGTTGAAAATTAACACAAAACATAAAAAATTATATAGAAAAAAACTAATGAAACATTTAAATTATGAAGAGCACAAAGAACATTCATCAAGAATCCAACAAACACAAATCTAAATCTAGACAAGTTTTCATGCAATCAAGGGCACGTTTTTATTTGAAATCATGCAAGGATCCATAATCTAGCATCCATTCACTTCAATTATCAAAGAATCAATATGATTTCATAAAAATAGGTTATGGTTCAAAACCAAAAATTTAGGATTAAAACCCCTAGAAACTTGTTTATTAATGCAAATAAACCCTAGATTATATATTAGTCAAGTTGCCCGAATGGTTTAGTGCAAAGAATTGAACCAAAGCTGGTCCAAATAATAGGGCTAAGGCAATGTTCTTTCTAAGAACATGAAAAAAATCGAACCTAGCAATCCAGAAAATTCTCAACCTACTGTTAAACCTAGAACTAGCCTCTTAGGCTTTTGAAACATACTGCTTTTGTTCCTCAAAAACCATATTATCAATACTAAGCATAGTTAAATCCAAAGAACTAGCAAATAATATCAAATCATCAATAAGATGCATGAAGTTTCAAAGTTCAAAACTACCAAAGCTAAATAGCAAATATATTCATGCTATTTGTATCTAAAACTTGATATTTATAACATTTATATGCCAAAACATGCTTTTGGAACAATAAACTTGCATTAAAAGACATCAAATTGATCAACATGCTTCCAAAATATTTAATCCACAAATAAAAGCAACTTATTATTTTATTACAAAATAGATTCAAACACTAATCGAAATATCTCAAATACATCATCAACATGCTATTAGGCTAAAATCACAAAATCAAACAATCATCAAAACCAAGAATCATACCCTTAGTGCAAGCCTTTCTAACACATTATTGACCAAAACTAAAACAAACTATCATAATGAAAGCTTGAGCAATTTAAAATATGCTTAAAACAAGAACAAGAACAAGAACAAGAACAAAACAAACTCTGCCAAAAAAACATCAGATTATTCCAGCACCAAAATCAAACAAAAAAATGCAAGATAAGCTCAAACAATATAAAAAAAAAGGTTTAAACATTATGAAAGCATGAATAGGCAGGCCACATGGACTCTAGCCTTGACCTTTTTACATGGTTATACTTTCTTCAAGCTTGCTTTCTATAGACTGTTATTTTCCTTCTCTTTTCTTTCCTTCTTTCCCTTTCGCCATCTTTTCCTTCCAAAGCTTGTTAGGCTCTTCAACCTTTACACCAGGATCTTTTCACAGTGTGTTTCTCCATGTTTTTCCTCTCTCTCTCTCTTTTTCATTTTCTAGGGTGTATTTGTAGTGTTTTACTAGGGTTCTTGATGGATTCAAAAATATATTGACCAAAACTTAGTCGTTTGATCAAAATTAGATAGTTCTAGAATGGTGGTTTTGTAACAAATTTTCCTATGTGGTTTTTTTTTCTTGGAGATAAAGGCATGCATCCCTCACCTTTTGATTTTGGATGAAATATTTATGACTCTTGATAAAAACCCTCTAGGAAATGTTCAGTGAGAACACATGAAAAAGTTGAATGGTTTTGCACAAATAGGTATCTCAGTCAAGGTTCACTAAGTTGACCAATTTCAAGCTTCGCTAGAGTAACTCTAATGTACATGTCATTAAAGACCACCTGAATTTGGTAGAAGAGAAGCATAACTTTTGATTGGATCCATTCTTGCTCAATTTAGAGGTTTATAGCTCCATATTTATTTGTTTGAAAGTATCAAGTCGATCAGCTGAGAATCTGAAAATGCAATGATGGTTGATCAAAGACAAACTATTGTTAAGTTTGTAGAAGAAGATATAAACATTTGATGGGAGCACCTAATCTTTGTACAAGAGGTGTTTCTTAATTGAATGGTGGTAGTTATAGCCTAAGAGGTGGTCAAAGAAGCCACATTCATTTGCCTAAATGTGCTTACTCAATGAGCAAAAACTACAATGAAGAAGCTAAATAGTGGCCACACGACGTGTCGTCTAGGTTAAACCCTAGAAATTAGGGTTTTTAATTTAAAATTTGAAAATTTTCACTTTAGTCCATGTACTTCCAATTGCTTTTAATTGCACCTATAATTGCCTCTCAAAATTTTTATTTCATGCAATTTCACTCCTGTCAAACTCAATCATCAGCTTCAAAGTTCAGTGTCATTTTCATCTTGGTCCATAGTTTTTTATTTGTTCACTTGGACACTTGACCGTCAAACTTTCAATTTTTCCCTTAATTTGATTAATTTCAGCCTCTACAATCACGCGTCTTTTTTTATTTTGGTTCTTGATTTTGGATTTCTTTAATCAAGTTCTTGATTCATCCAATTAAACCATCTAAAAAAAAATTAAATCCTCAGAATTTAATTTATTCCAATTAAAACCCAAATTGACTGATTTTCCTTGTAATCAAGTACTTAATAAGATTAGTTAAGCCTTCCAAAATTCTCATTGAGTCCTTAACTATCCAAATTTGTATTTATTTACCCAAAATTAAAATATTTTTACCAATGACACCTTTTGTCAATTAAAATTGGGTCGCCAATTTTGTCAATCTTATATATTTTGGTCCTCAACTTTTTCACTTGTCATTTTGGTCCTTCACCACCAACTTGGGCAATCATTTAGGCTTTTTTCATATATATCCTCTTGTATTTTGGATTTTCTTTTTCTATCTTTTTTTTTCTTGATTTTTTATGGAGTCAAACGTCGGTAACAACACTTGTCAAGGTAAAAAAATTAACAATTAAAAGAACATGGATTAAATTTGATATGGAAAGAAAAAAGATAAAGAGGGTGGAATCGCAAAACGAAATCAATTTAAAACATGACTAAACATAGAATAGATAGCAATCAAAAGTGTTGTTACCTATTTTAGGGCCCACTTAAACAAAAAAAATCAAAAATAAAAAAAGAGAGAAAAAGAGAAAATACAAAAAAAAAATGAAAAAACAATATTGGAAAAAAAATATATATATATATATATATATATATATATATATATATATATATATCAATGAGAAGAATATACTATAATGCTTAAGAAATTTAGTTTAAGGAGGGAAATTCAAAATTGGATGTTTAAGGTCTTAATTTGGATTTTTCAAGATTTAATTGAATCTCTTTCAAGATTTAATTGAATCTCTTAAGAAATTTAGTTTAAGGAGGGAAATTCAAAATTGGATGTTTAAGGTCTTAATTTGGATTTTTCAAGATTTAATTGAATCTATTGAGGGCTTAATTGCAAGAAACAATGATTTTTGAAGTCAATTTAGGCTTTAATTAGAAGAAATTAAAGTCTAACGGTCGAATTAAAATTTTTAAGAGTTAATTTGGTCAAATCAATGGCTTAATTGCATAAATATTGAAATTTGACAGGCAATTAAGGACTTGATTGAAGAAATTCAAAACCAAAGGCCAAACTGAAAAGGACAAGAGAATTGATCAAATCAGGGGCCAAATTGAATAAATTAAAAGTTTGTTGGTCAATAGAGGGTCAAAATGCACAAGTTCAGAACCAATAACTAAAATGAAAATAGCGATCAACTTTGAGGCTAACAATTGAGTTTGACAAGAGTGAAAAGCATGAAATTAAAAGTGTGGAGGCAATTACGGATACAATTAAAAGTAATTGGAAGAATAGG
>Ga0325411_1001148_pt1 | contig 29125 bp, 15 predicted proteins | sample PopdelMetagenome_13_FD_206181 | JGI IMG/M metagenome (GOLD analysis project Ga0325411, IMG submission 206181) | Populus deltoides microbial communities from Bellville, Georgia, United States - Xylem-PdIQD-R4 | ecosystem: Host-associated > Plants > Phyllosphere > Stem > Wood/Secondary xylem...
TCTTGTGAAAAGACTTTAATACTCCTAGTAACTAGTTTTAATTTTGTTGGTGTGAAGAGCAAAACCTTTATTAAACTATTCTAATAAACATTGTTTATGAGTTTGAGTCTACAGTGTTTTCCAAAGCCTGCTAACTTCTGTGAATGGTACATTAAATTCTTTAAAATTTATAATAACCAAGTAAAACTAATAAAACCGCTTGGCTCAGCTGAATAACTTAAATCATGAAAAAGAAAGAAATTACCCAAAATTCTAAACCTTTTATTTTCTTGGGCTTTCTTCAAAGCCCAAAATATTTGAGATAAAAAACTCCTGCTTTAGACAACCAAAAACTATTGCCGATCCTCCTCTCAATAAACGAAAGATCAGAACTTTCATTCACTTATCGATTCAGCCCAACTCGCCTAGGCCTTCAAGAAAATCTGGAAAACAGCAACTGCAGGATTCATACCTGCGGAGGCGAAAGCCACAAGAGATCAGGACCTCATTATCCACTGCCACACTTGATGAATGACGCCGCAGATGATTTTAGTAAAAAAAAAAAAAAAAAAAATTTTTTTTTAAAAGAAGGCACATAACACATGTCGACCGGATAGCACCCCAAATTTCAGCCCAGTGGTGGTAAGAATAATAAATAAAAAAAAACAAAAGAGTTTTCTTGGGTAAATCTAATTTTTTAATCTATTTTTACGTTAAAACATTTCTGGAATACCATAAAACCCTCTTCAAATCCTACATCAATTAAAAAAACCAAAATCAAAGAAATGAAATATCTTTAAAAAGAGTTAGATTTTTTTTTTCTAAGATATTTAAAGAAAAAAATCAATATTTTTAATTTTTATCATCAAATAAAACTTATTAATACTAAAAATAACGAGTAATTTCACTTAAAAGTGTGATAATCAACCACTTTCTTTTATTATTGTTTTTAGAAAAGTTACTTTCTCATCTTTTGAGGGACTAAAAAGAAAAAAAATTAACTTTTTACTAAAAAGAAATTATCCCTGGTCAGTTATATATTTTCTTTGTGTTGTACTTATTAGTCTTCTATATTTAAATATTGTATTTTTATAATAAATTCAAGTTTAATTTGTTTTAACTAGGATATAAAAGGTATAATTTAATGAAAAAAATTTTAAATATTAAAAAACAAAGATGGTTTGTTCTTGATATGAATAGTAAAACTTACCATGCCTAAGTTTGAAAATAAAACAAAACGAAAGAAAACCACTATTTATTTATATATACTTTGTGTTTGTTTTTGTATTTAAAAAATACTTTTTAAAAGTTTTAATTATTTTTTATAATTTTAGATTATGGTAATATTAAAAATAAATTTTAAAAAATAAAAAAATATTATTTTTATATATTTTTAAATAAAAAATACTTTGAAAAAATATTTCAAACATCACTATATATTTTGTTTTGAAAAGAAAAAAAAGTGAGGTTGTAGATTCATATAAAATTCATCGTGCCTCATTAAACACTATCTAGAAATGTTGAGTAAATTATTTTTTATAATTTTAGATCATGGTAATATTAAAATAAATTTTAAAAAATAAAAAAATATTATTTTTATATATTTTTAAATAAAAAATACTTTGAAAAAATATTTCAAACATCACTATATATTTTGTTTTGAAAAGAAAAAAAAGTGAGATTATAGATTCATATAAAATCCATCGTGCCTTATTAAACACTATCTAGGAATATGGAGTAAATTATGTTTTTAAAAATTTTAAATTTTTATTTTATTAAAATTTAATATATTTTGTATATCTTAAATCGTTTTAATATACAGATATCAAAAATAATTTTTAAAAATTAAAAAAAATTATTCATATATATTTTAATATAAAAAATTATTTTAAAAAATAAAGTACTGCAAAACAAACTTACAGTTTTGTTTAATGTTATATGTACCATCTCACAAATTAAAAGTCCCGTAGTCTCTAGAGAAGTCTACCAACCTGCTTAAAAAAACTACGTTGCATTCTTCTAAACCATTCATCAACCTCTCTGCACAAAGGAAACTGGTTGGATCGATCGATAATCAAGAAAAACCTGAAAATAAATTGGTTGAAAATGAGAAAAAATAGTGTGTTAATAGGAGGAGGATTAGGTTATTGTTATAAACGATGGATGTCGTCGTCGTCAAGCGAAGGAAGAAAGAGATCCGCGGCAGTGTGGGGTAATGGTGATTACGGAAGATTAGGATACGGAAACTTAGATTCTATGTGGAGACCTAAGCTTATGAATTCCTCTTCCTTTCATAATTCTAATCTCAAATCCATTTCTTGTGGCGGTGCTCACACTCTCTTCTTAACAGGTCCTCTCTCTCTGTCGTTTTACATCTCTCATTTGACCTGAATTGTGAAGTTTTTTCTCGTTTTGGAGCTGTGTTATTGATTCTTATGGTATTTGGAAATAATTCAGAACTGAATTTTGAATTTTCTTTTGGAGAAATGAGTAAAATTGAACTCGATTAAATTCAATGTATTCAGTTTTTTTTTTAAAATTCAATTCTGTGGCTTTATTTAAACGGATAAATGATGAAAAAGAGAAAGTGATTAGATGAAAATATAATTCTACGTAATATGATTTTTAGACATTTTTTTTTCAATTATATCAGCTAGCAATTTTGGAACATGTGGATCTCTTATATATTATAATTTTTTTGTCTGAGTTATATTGTTTTAGTTTAATTGATTGTGAGTAGTTATTGTTGATGATGAATTTGAAGTTGTTAGTTTATCTGGGTAGAGGCTTACAAATTATTGTCCCTCGACAGAAACTGGGCGTGTTTATGCCACCGGTCTTAATGATTTTGGACAGCTCGGCGTATCAAACAACACTACTTATTGTATGGTACAGTATCAGAAACTTTTTTGTTCTTCAATCCTTTCTCCTCTCTGTCTATGCTTCTATCATTAGACGATGTCTTTCCTTCAATCGATACAGGATCTTTAAGATACTCTCGCTGATATTTGCATGTATAAAAAGATAATCTTCGTTGCACTGAACTTGTGATCTTCTCGGAAGTAGAGAAAATATGAAAGTTTGGGGGTTTAAATTGGAGTTCAAGGAACATTTATAGCATCTCACTGTTGGGTTTTGGGATTCCATTACTTTGTAGGGTGAAAGTCTTTTTCCCTCCATGCTCTCATGAGCCCTTAGATCATGTAGAATTACAGTTCATGTAACTATGGCAGGATCATTAGTTTATTGAATTTGTGCTGTTTGCTGTCTGTTTTAAGTTGTCCAGAGGGTTATCCAATTGTACCTTTAGAGCAAGTAGTCATGTTCCTCTACCTTGGCTCAAGAACATCGACCTTTGTCCATGAGTATTATGACTTCTTAAGCAACTATTCAACATGGACGACAGGCAATGGGATCAAGTATATGATAGGTCTTTTTTGGCTCTTTGCTACATTATGGTGTGATTTCATTAACATGCAAGTTGGTGATAAATGGTGTGAAAAGGAAAAGGTTGGGTATCTTCTATCAATCACCGTAAACCATGTATGGCCATATAACTACAAAATGTACGAAGAGTGAAAGAGCTATCAGATCACAGGTAGCACTCGATGTGCTAGGAGGACCTTACCATAAGAGTGCTTAGAATATGAATCTGATGGCCCCAACCTGCCATAAAGAAAATTGCAGAGAAAAGACAGTAAGAAAATACGATGCTTCTAATAGAGAGGGGAAATATTCTTTATTTATACGTCTTAAGCTTCTGGTGTAGTGGATTGCATGTTTATTTGGAGTTTGGACTAGCATGTGGTGGTCCCTTACACACCTAACTCTCGGGGGCAGGAGACTTGTATAATAAGATGTGGTAGTTAGCGACTTGCTCAACATTTGGTGCCATTTATGGTTTTTTTTCCTGATAACATGTTTCACGCTGATCCATTTGGAGAATTTCTGAGAGACCTATTTAACGTCAATGAGAATCTGTTACCTATCCAAAGCAACTAGTAAAGACACCTAAACTTAGCCTTAACTTTTGTTAGATGGAGCTGCCCGTGCAAATCATCTTATCTTTACCTTATCTGATCCATTTTTGTTTGAAATTTTTATAAACGAAAACTTTGTTATAAATCAAATGAAGTCATTTTCAGTCTATCTCTTGCCCTCTTGTCCTGTCAACTTCATAACGATGACCTTTTCATGGGGGCATCTGCTCATCTATAGCAGAGCCATTTTAAACGATGTTCTCTCATTTTTCTTGAGAGGTGTTTGGAACTCAGCTTTGGAAGCAACTCATTCATGAAATTGGATGTTATCAGCTTTGGAAGAAACTTGATTGGACTTAATTGGAAGCAACTCATTTTTCTTGAGAGCCATTTTAAATAGAAACAGGTCTTATAAGTCTCTATCTCCAAATAAGTAATATACATTCTTATGAAAATTCTCTGTTGTGAATTGTGCTGATAAATGGTACTTTAGTGTCTTCTATTAATCTATGATTGATTGGACTGTTTTCAAAATTGTCAATGGAGCAGTTCTTTTGTATTATACACGTGCCTCACAATTGCAGGAGCCACTTGAAGTTTCTGGTCTCAAAAAGGAAATCGTGCAAATTTCAGCTGGTTATCATCACTCATGTGCTATTACAGGTTTGTGGGTGGTTATAGCATTCTTGTGGAGCTGGATGAATGTTGCTTCCAAGTGATTCTTGAAACAAAAACCAATCATATTTTTTAGGAATTTACCTATAAGAGCCATATTTCATTTCCTATCACACTGTTGTTTCTATACTTGCTTGTTTTAGTCACTTTCTGAGTTCAAAGATTTACTCACTCAACTTATAGTTCTTCTTCTTCTTCTTCTTCTTTTCAATGGGAACTGGGAAAAGAGGGGAGGGAAGGTTTGAAGGGATCATGTACCTGTGGAATTGGAAGAGGGGATAAAAGTGCCAGCTCATGGATTTTATTTTGGTTCTTCTGTTTATTGGCTGTATTATTTGCTTTCTGTGACTGTATATCTTATTCCATTCTATGACAATAAATACCATTTCCTGTAGTGGATGGAGAGCTCTATACGTGGGGAAAGAACTCAAATGGACAGCTGGGTCTTGGAAAAAGTAAAAACTAAACTTGTACTGTGTTAAATATATAGGTGACATCATTGTGATTGCCTAGCTTCTCTTATTGAAGTTCCTCCCTTTAATCTTTTACTTGTTTGAAACAAAAACTCAAGGCCTAGTTACTTTGTACTTATGTTTTTCACTGATACGCAGAGGCTGAAAACGTAGTCCCTGTACCAACAAAAGTAGAATGTTTGAGCGGAATCAACATTAAAATGGTAGCTTTGGCTTCAGAGCACTCAATTGCAGTTACTGGTCTGTAGAAGGAAAATCTTACAGTGATTTTTTCCCCTCCTTGTTATCACTCACTGGTTCCTGTGACTATAGGAAAGTGGTGTGGTCTAAACAGTGTTTTGTGTTGATTGTTGCTTATATTCATCAGATGGAGGTCAGGCCTTGAGTTGGGGAGAAGGAGGATCTGGGCGACTTGGTCATGGCCATCAATCAAGTCTTTTGGGGTTTTTTAGAAGCAGCAGGTTGAATTTGATTAGTGCTAGCTCTTTAGTTGTTTTATGTGAAACTCAGTTCGTTTTCTTTCCTCTTAAATCCAAAGGACTATCCCTTTCTAATATTGGAATATGATGACTTACTGATTGTGTCAAAAGTTACGAACGCAATATAAATATGTACCTGTGGTTTGTGGGATAATATTGCTGTAGTACTTCTGTATCTTATTTTAAGGTCACAAATCATCCTGGGTGGCAAGAATTCCATGCCGCAAATGGGGCATGAATTCATTTCCACCATTGATCAACTGGGGCCCACATCAAGGGTAGGCATGAATTTGTTTACCATTCAGGCTACAAATCATTTCCCTAAGATTGTAGTTTAGTTTGCTTATTAAAGTATGCTAGGGCTATGCTCTCTGTTTTTATTCTTTCGCCAGTCCAATTCTTGCTAGAAACAAGCTTTTATAACTGTGTTTTGAATATTTAGCCCAATGTGCTTAAATTATATATTCCAAGGTCTGTAGAGAAGCAGCTTGGTCAATAGATGCCATTTGACTAGAAAGGCATGAGCTTCCACAAACACACACACATCGATCACTGGTTTGTTTAAGAATGGCCTTATCCATATTTTGTGTTTTGTATCTTTAGTGTGTTAGTAGGGTTATAGCTCTAACCTAGCAACTGAGTAGGGAAGAGATGAACTCAATGTGTACCAAGCCTGGCATCAATTATTCAAATCGACCTATATTTGTGTAAAAGGGGATTTGTTTGAGCAACTTCCATGGTTGGTACCTGATGCTACACGCACATAAATTGAGGTGTCTAGCATTTGTATAAGATGCCTCAAGATGTGTCTATGTGTGTTGGGATTCTATGGGCCTTCTGAAATTGATTCTGCTAGCCAGCCATGCCTTTCCATTTGTTAATTATTTATTTTAACATATTTCTATATATTTTTTATTATTTTGCAGTGAATATACACCTAGACACATTAAGAAACTTGAAGGGGTTAAGGTATTTTACAGATAAGATTTCAATTGTTGATTGATAATGTCATCTCTGGAATGAAGTTCATTTCCATCATTAATCATTGTCTCATGGCTACAGTGCGAATGGATTTGTAGGTTAAAAACATTGCTGCCGGCTTGCTTCATTCAGCCTGCATTGATGGTATTGAGCTTCTTCTCTATGATTTTTTTTTCTGTGTTCATATAAGGCTGATGCTATGTAGATTTACTTTTAACATCTCTAGCTTGTGTGAATTTTTAATATTGCAGAGAACGGCTCTGTCTACATATTTGGTGAAAAAGCAGTAGATAAACTGGTCAGTGCTAGAATTGGTGTTTACATTGGTTGTAAGCAATCATTTTCTGATTTTGTTGACTTCTGTATCTTATATTAATAATCTATCTGCTGGAAATTATTTCTTTTGAGAAAATTTTGTAGGCTTTTGGAGATGCGAACAACACAACGACGCCATCTATGATAGACAAATTGCCTTATTCTCAAGAAGTAGCATGTGGTGGCTATCACACATGTGTTATAACTAGTAATTTCTTGGTTTCTTTATAGTATTTGTATTTCATATTCACATATTTTTGTGTGTATCTGTTTGTGTGCTTGAATGTAGAGGTGTATAAATATCAGTGCCATCATTTCGCATTATGGTATAGGAGATGGGAATATGAAGAGACTTGAGGAACAGGGATGTGCTGAAATAAAAATCCTAACAGTATCAAAATAAGCTGATTAGTTATTTTTATACTCTGTTTTCACTCCCCCCCAAGAATTTCGCATTATGTTATAGGAGATGGGAATAGAAATGGTGAACGAATGGAATATACCAGGCTGTTTCAAAGGGATGCTAAATGTCAGGAATAATTTTATTAAAGATATGGAGGATAAAGGTGGTCATTTATCAGGAAGCTTGATTTCGTAACGATGGAATTGCTTGCTTTTGTAGGTTTTGTCTTAGCATGAAGATATTTCTAGATCTATGATTGAAGAACCGATTAACTGTTCTGTTTCCAATAAAACATATATATTTGCAGATATATTTTGAGTTAGAAGTAATGAAAGTAGCTTTGGTCCAAAGTTTCGCTGTGCTTTTGTTCTAATTGTTTGGGACATTGTAAGGGAATCGATGCAGGTCGTCATGGGTAATTTCATGAATATTTTGCCAGTTGGCATGTCAGGAGGATTGTCAATCCCTAGTTTTATCAATCTGATCCTAAAAGGATGGTATGAATAAATTGGACTTTAGAACATTAGCCTGATGTTGGTTTATGTAAATCTTCTTGATTTTTTGTTTAGAGACCTGTTGAGGAGTACCTAAACTACATTCATCTTCACTGACCCATAAAAGGGATTGTCTTTATACCCATTGGTTCCAGTGACTAGATTTTAGAAAAAAATTGATCTCTCACACACGCAACAACCACAACAGCACACTCAACAACAACAACACACACACACACATGTATATACTTATGATTAGTGTAATCTAACATGTTTCCTTTCACTACCTTGTCATAGGTGGTGGTGAACTATACACTTGGGGCTCAAATGAAAATGGTTGTCTTGGCAACGGGTATCTATATTCCCTCAATCTTGAAATTTAGGCTTGTTGAATGTTCACAGCTTGATCAATTAATGTCGATGTTGGTCACAGTAGGATTACAGATGAAAGTTTTGTTTGTTGAACACTGACATGGTTTTTTGGATAAAATATGTTTGGTTGACAGTTCTATTGATGTCTTGCATATTCCGGAGCGAGTTGAAGGCCCTTTTTTGAGATCTCCTGTTGAAAAGGTTTATATACTGCTGTTTCTTAGACAAATATGTTATAGGGCTATCTTGTTACATTCTGATTCAGAAATTAATTTAAAGGGTGTTACTTTGACTTGTGCTCTGTTTCCAAGTAGGGATATGGCATTCTTAACATAAATGATTCATTAGATTCTTGTTTTGATTTTTTTGTGATACACAGGTATCTTGTGGTTGGAAGCATACAGCAGCGATTTCAGGTACTCTATATTTTAGTTTGAAATTTAAATGTAAAGCTGTAGTTTCAGATATAGATTTCTAACTTTGCTAGCATGGTAATAAGGATTTTCTATTCTGTTGGCAAGTTGTAATGATATATACTGTTGGGTTTCCAAAAATCTAAGATGTGGTGGAAACGGTAATTTAAATTTTTTTAAGGGTCCCAGAATTTTGTTAAACAATCTAAAGGTCGTTTAAGGTTTAAGGTTTGAGTAAAGATTATTTAAGGTTTGAGTAAAGATTATTTAAAGATCAGATTTTTTTTCTAATCTTTCTTTTCTCTACCCTATCTATCTATATAGGTGGAGTGTATAATATGTTATGTATGATAACTTACAAAAAAATATGAGGTATTACATTCTATTTAGAAGTAAAACTTAATAACCTTATAAATGATAAAATATCACTTTGCCTCCCAAAAAATATCACATTTATTATTATTTCACAATAGTTCTAAAAAATTTATTCAATCAAATCTTTACTTGATTTTTTCAGGTCTAAGAATTGTAATCCTTTATATTAATTACATTTCAGTCATTAATCTCTAAAGCTTATTCACAATTAAGTCACAAATTAATTATCCCAGTTTAATTTTTTATCAATAGTTTTTAATATGTGTGACTAATTAAGTTTCTAATAAGTTGAGTCAAATATATTTTATAATTTTAAATAAACTAGGATTAAATAAATTAAATAATTTAATTTATTATCAATTTAACAATTGATTGATCTATATTTGAAAATCAAGTGCGCCACTTGCAATGTATTATGATTCTCAAATATTAATAAAGTCAAATGATTTGATTTAACCTTCACCAAGCAATTTCTCAATATAATTATTATTTTTTTTTTATCAAGAATATTCTGATATAGACATTATAACATTGAGTTTGTTTTGTCTATTATCATGTTTGTTTTCAACATTATAGTCATTGATTATTTAAATAAGATTTGAAACTTCACCTTGCACAGAGATTTTATAATCAATATTATTTGAGAATATATATAATATTTTTTTCTAATTTACATAGAGCGATAATAATCTCTTGATCACTAAAATACATTCATATAGTTCATGTTATATTTAATATATATATATATATATATATATATGTATATATATGCTTGTTTCTCCTTATTAAAACAATGTGTAATCAAGATCAAAACGTAATATTTTCTAAATAAGATAATTTAGTAATTTCAAATTTAAGAATTATTTATACAATTATCATGTAAATATTTTCATAGATACACATGATCTCTCATATGAACTTTTCATACGATTCATGCGAGTCAGTTCAGTGTACGCGTTATCTGTCAAGCATTTATATATTAGTTCTAGATATCCCTTATACCTCAGCTTATAAGAAAAACTATATATATATATATATATATATATATATATATATATATATATATATATAAAACTTAATATGTATCAGTCTTAACTGTTTTAATTAATATCTAGTCTTAATAAAATATTGACCGAGAACATTTAAGAATAATGTTTGATACATTAGGAATCTTATAATTATAATTGTTTTATAATTTTTTTTGCAAAATATTTTGTGCAAAAACTTTATCTTTACTTTTTTATATTAGATTTATTAATTAAACATAAATTAATATTAAAAACTTTAATTAATATTAAAAATAATAAAAACTTTAATTAATATTAAAAATAATAAAAACTTTAATTAATAATAAATATATTTTTATATAAATAAAATTAGTGTGTTGACTGAATATAAAACATATACACTTACATATTCATGCTATCATTATATTTGTTGAAAAAGACAGAAGATATGGTTACGCTGTTTGATGTGAAAGCAATGTAAAATATCTTGTATAAGCTGCCTCCCACGCTGGCCACCAAAAACATTTCCTTGATTGATCTATTATCTATTTTGTAGATAGAGCAAAATGTTCTCTTACGAAACTAGAATTTAGCTTGGTGTTGAATTTGTATTACATTTATAGTTACTGCACATACTGTTTTAGTAAGTGGTTGTAGTTGAGATTATGATAGTTTTTGCGGTTGCAGTTGAAAAAAATAGATTTAAAAAAAAAAAATTAGTTATGATTTTTTTAAAAATAAATATTAAAAAATATGTTTGGTTAAAATTACTATGAGATAAATTTTTACATTAAAAATAAATAAAAAAATAGATCTATGAATAAAAAATAGGTTATTTTAACTTTTATAAAATCAAGATTTGAAATGCAATAATATGTGAAATCCGGTGTAAAAGTAGAAGTCAATGATTTTTTCTATGTGGTTGGCACAAAATAGAAGCTATCACAATATCAAATTTTAATTAACCAAATGATTTTTTTTATGTGGTTGACACAACAAAAATTATCACAATATCAAACTGTATCATAGATTGATCCATTTTCAATTGGTTTTAAGGTAAAAAAACAAGGGGTGGTGATGAAAAATTGTGAAAAATAACCGTGAAGTGGAAATTTTTTTTCCATTTTGTTCAAATGATTAGCTCTCTTCTTGAAGGATATAATCTTTCTTTTTTATGCCATGCACAATGCATTGTATTGTGTAAAATATTTTTTTGCTTATGATTACTTAATCAAATAGCTGAGTTTAATTATTAACCTTAACCTTCAGAAGGCAATGTGTTTACCTGGGGCTGGGGAGGTTCACACGGAACATTTTCTGAAGATGGACTTTCTTCTGGTGGACAATTGGTTTGCTTTCTCTTCTCCTGTATACTATGAAATTACCTTCTTCCAATGAGTTATGTGCGATGCTTGAAAACATCATTTTAAATATCAACGCCTCAGCATGTGGTAAAAACAGATTTTTTTTTCTTTTTGAGAAAAAAGAAAACAGATATTTGCATTACCATTAATTTTTTTTTCAGTAGCCCGCGATGGCCATGGTAAGTATAATAGATGATCAGCAATGATACTTGAAATCATCACGCAATAGATAGCCAATGGTAATGGAGCCTACAGTAAGTTCCAAGGTTGAAAACATTTCTGGATAAACAAGTCAGAGTATTATTTTTAATTCCCCCTTACAAGCTTTTCCTTATTGTGAAATAATTAATCTTGTCCGCTATACCAATAATATTAGATGCTAACATATAGTTCATGAGCCTGTACCATTAAATGCTTGTCACTTTTACTTGATATGAGACACTAACTTTTAGTTTATTTTGATGATATTATGATAAATGCATTATTGGATTTTATATGGTAACATCAAAGTTCTATCCTGCGTGGTTTTCTGCTATGGTGAAAATACTGAAAATTACTTCAAAATGTTAATTCAAAACAAACACAAAATGTTCATCAATTCATTTGACCTTTATAATATGATTGGTTTGCTGTGTTGAAGCACACCTTGCATTTTTTTGTTATTATCTCTGTAAATTCATTGTTTTTGTGCTTCTTCTGCGCATTCATATTTGTCTTTACGAGTTACGAGTATAGGATATTGCATACAGGGTCATGGGGATGATTTTGACTACGTAAATCCTACATTGGTTGCCTTTGAGAAGAAAATGAAAGCATTGGAAGTGTCATGTGGGTTTAATCACACAGGTGCCATACTTGAAAGTGTTGATGCTTAAGCCATCGTTACGGTTCTTCAGTGAATGGAAGCGGGAGTTTTTACTGTTATTTCATTCATTACTTGACTTTAACATATTCAAATGCCAATTAAATAATCATCAGTCATCAACTCCGAGACTATCTGTTCATACTCCGAACTCCAGAACGGTGCACTGTACATGATGAGGTCAATGTAACCTGTATATCCTTGCATTTACTAAAAGTAAACTATAGTATGAAAACCTAAAATATGTGGGAAAACCACCGTATATATATGTATTGTAATAGTAAATTGGTGATTTTATTCTTAAAAAAATCACATAAAACTGTCTTTTAGGAGTAAAATGATATCTTTTTTTCTAGGTTCTTGTCATTCTAAAATTGTTGAAGGGTAACTTAGTTTTTTCATATTTTTTTTTGCACATTGAAATTACTTGGTTGGTCTAGGGATTTTTTTGAAATTTGTTTTTACCATGCACAATGTAATTACTATATTGCCCTTGCAAAAAAAAAAATTCAGGCCGGGCTTTAGGGGCATATTTTTCATTTCACATTGTTTTTTTTTTTGCTTGCAATAATTATATGGTTCAAGGGAGATTTGGTAATTTAATTAATAAAAAAAAAGTTATTGGTACGTTTGTTGTAAATGTCAATAAGGGAGCCACTCTATCGTTTTCAGGTAATGTGTGTGGAGGTTCATAACAAAGAAAAATGAGCTTTCTTGATATTTTTTTATTCGCAATGGCAGGGTCTACTTTCTTAGACAGCGAATGTGACAGAATTTCCAATAGTTTGTTGGTAGTTGGCTTTTTTTCTTTTTTCTTGGTTTTCATGTATGTCCTTGTAACTTTGACAACTACCCTTTAATTTGATTGTTTTTAGGATTTTATACATGTTTTTTAAATCAGGTTAATGACTTGAGTTTCATTTATTTTTTCTTTAAAAACTTTGGCATCCCCTGAGTTTCATATCTTTATGTTGGAAATAATTTGGTCTCGACCGCGGCATAGCACGGGCTACTGGTTTAGATTTGTTTGAGTCATTTTTTTAAGATAAAATATTGTATTTTTATTTTTTATTTTCATTTTATTAAGCCTTCAATATTTGAATAATTATAATTAACAATTTGGATTTCATGGTATTATCATGAGCTAATACCTCAAATTATGGATTTCACAAGTTGAACATGATGGGTTCAAGTTAATCTAATGTGTTGTTGACTCAAATTCAAAAAATATGTCATCTAATATATTATTATCTTAATATTTTAAAATTTTCATTTATTATATATCAAACTTTTGATTTCCTTGCATTTTTATATTTTTTTAAGGTTATAAAAATAATTATCCTAAGCAATAAATGGTAAGAACAGTAGTTTACTACTAAGATTTGGAGGCAAGAAATGGGAAGAAAAGTAGTTTACCACTAGGATTTGGAGGCAAGAAATGGTATGTATATCGGCCTTGATCATTAGGCGTAAACTGAATGAAGTCATAATGGAAACAGTGATGGATATTTTTACCGATGTGTTAATAAATCTTTCAGTTTCTGCTGAAATTTCCTTTTCTGTTGGTAGCTACCAACCACCCTCAAATCTCCTTTTAATTGTCTCCAGACTCCTCGCTTCCTTCTTTTTTTTTTTTTTTCCTTTCCAAACGAAGCACTAATGATTCTCTTACAGATGTATCCATTCCAATAGAGTCCGAAGATGTAATGACCACACATATCAGATTCTTCAAAGGGAAGCAGCACTCGGACTTCATCTTTGAAAGAAGTTAATACATGTTTTTTTTTTATTATTGTTAATATGGTTGTTCAGATTAGTTTATGCGTACTTCGATTAATTTTATGGATCCTGAAGTTAATAATCATGTAAGTCTTTAATGACCATGAGATTTGTGAGACTCGAACTAGTAATTTCTAAAAAGTAAACTTAGAACTTGATCAATTAAGTTACATATCTCAAAATTAATATAAATTGATTAGACTAGTTAAGCATTTAGATTGATGTCACGTAAAAAATAAAAAAAAAAGAGCATGAGAAGCCATTGACATTATGACATGAGCAAATGCATGTCAATCAATTTTTTAAATAATTTTTATATTTAACCACTGAAAGCTAGTTTAGTAATTTTTTTATAGGTACTTTATTTATTTTTATGTTTTGAAAAAAGAAAGAAGACAAATTATTTTTTTTGTTTGTTAAGGATAATGAAATCATTTTAATATACTAAAAAATATGAGAAAATCAATTTACTTCTATTCAATTTAATAATGTCAATTGAAACTTACGAAAAGATTATTTCTTAATTTTCACTTCATATTTGTTGTTACGAGAACAAATACATTATTACGGTGTATCAATCTATGCTTCATATTAAAATATTGATCCCTTTAAGTGTTTTTCCTCTTTTCATTTTAATTAAATGGTCCCAACGTTGGTTTTGTTGGATGGAAAATTCAATTACACCATAAACGCATGTAAAGGACACCATTAAATTTCTTCTGAAAATTGCATTAATTTCCTTCCCACTTGGTTTTTGTATGTAACATTTCTATCCACATATATATATTTTTTATTAATATATCTGGACTAGTCTGCGTGCAACTCGACTAATCTCACGGGTTCTTAAGTTAATGACCATGTAAGCCTCTAGTGATCTGAGGTTTGTGAGACTCGAACTAGTGATCTCTAGAAAGCAAATCTAAAACTTAACTAGTTGAGTTACACCTTTCAGATAAATATGTATATATCTTACATATTTATTTATCTATACCAAAGGTGTTGAAGGATATTTTTTTCCAGAACTTGTGTGTGTGTGTTGAATAATTAAAGTAGAGACATTTCAACTTCATCAAAATTTAACATATAGACACACTCCTCTATTGTCTTGTCATAGTTTTTCCCTTTCTAATAGATAATCGATAATTATTTTTAGTTAAAAGTAGTTATTTTTTGGATGAAGAGATAGATAAATAATGAGAACAAAAAATCAAATTCAAAATTTACCAAGAAATTAAAAAGTATTTTTTTTTATTTCTATCTTTCATAGAAATTAATTCTTTAAACAACCTGAAATTATTGTCACTGACGCTAACAATTGTTTTTCGATCTTTCATCACCTCATCTTATAATGCCCCCAGCAGCAGCAGCATCAATGCATCATCATGAACATATAATCGCGAGAATACTGGCTTTCATTGATTAATATTTAACATCCTTGTTAAAAAAAAAAAAAAAACAATACCCACAGAAGCGGTCAAGTGTACCCAATCCCAATCCTACACGTAAGAGTCCTGAGTACAGGACCCACAGAATCCACGCGCTCTGTCTCCTCTTATAGTGGGACCCACCCCACAGCTAACATCACCTCCTTTCTCTCTCCGCATTGACTGCTGTTCTGGGATCATAAAATCCGAGCCGTCGATTACTTCGAGTTTTGACCGGTGTTTTGACGTAAGATAAAAATATTATTTTATTTCGTAGTAATTTCTTTGTCTTCCTCATTTTTCGGGCTGTTTTTTCTCCTCGGTCCCCTACCCTAGGCTTCTGCTGACACCAACATGTCGGGTTTTAAGGAGGTATTCCTCTAGCCGTCAGATCTTGAAGTTGAACGAATAGGATTTTATATTCCTGGCAACTCCGTCTTTGCAATGACGTGTTTCTAGGAAGAACCTGTTTCAGGTATCTGCTTTGCCCTAAATAAAAACTGTGAATATTTTCATTTTTTTCCCTTGGTAATATATTCCGTGCTAATTAATAAATACAGCGTAAAAAGGTACATTAACCAAATAATCAGTCAACGAACTCGAGCAATTTATCTTTGTGGTCACTGACCTATCAAAAAAAAGTTTTGACTGCTTCAGTGAAAGTTGCCGGAAAAATTGTATTTTAAAATATATTTTTTTAGAATTATATTAAAATAATATTTTATTATTTTTTTAAAATTTTATTTTTAATATCAGTTCATCAAAATAATATAAAAAATTTAAAAGCATAATTGAACTGGAATGCCAAATATCACTTAAATCACTTCTTTTATTTTTTATCTAATAACTTTGTCATAGAAAATTATGTCCCGTACCAAAATGCAATAAATTCCAAAACCATGTTTTCAAAATCCTGATTTAACTAACTTAATAACTTTTAAAAGAAATTTCTTTCAAATTCTATGATTAATCAAACCTTGGCATGATTTTAATCCATTTATATTTATGTAAGAAAATAAAAGGGTGATATGGTGTCTTATAATTAATAATGATTTAAGATGAGGATGAAAACACTGCAAGTTATCATAAAGATGTACAGGAACCTAAAGTGTTGTAAAAATAGTTTGGATGAGAAATGGGAAGGGATCAAATGATAAGAAATTAATACTAATGTCTAAATGAAAGTCTAGAAGTAGATTGGTAGTGGTCTAGTATATATATTAATGTCTTCTTGACCTGGATCATACCGGGTCAGCAAATGGATACTTTATTTCAATATTGCAAGGAGTTTGAGGAGGGAAGACAAAACTGGTTGCAGCCTAAAAAGAGTTAAAACACAAGAACAAGAACAGAAGGTTAATTTTTTTTTTATTTCAGAAACAGGTTAAGCGGTGTGGAACGTTGGGCAAAATAATGAGAAGCAGTTATTTTTAGTTTTAGCAAAACTTGTGGTATGATCTTATTTTTTAGTGGGACCCACCTTAAAATAAAACATTAAATTTTTAACCAAGCAACTATAAATTATGGTCGGTGCAAAACAAAGACCAACCACAGTACCTAACGATTTCTTATTCATGAAGAAGACTGAATGAGAAGATGCCATCCATGGATGTTAACAGTCAAGGAGAGAAGACTATTTATTGCAATGAGACTTTCTTGCGACCATCATTAACCATTCCACAATTGGATTCTTCTGGCTTTTTACGCTAAATTTAATTCAAGGATAAAAATTAGTAATACCCAATTCCAATTTTTATCATTGTAGAGATTTGATTTTATCCAGCTATTTCCATGTTAAATTAACCCCTCTTTCTTGAAAACGATGGTGAGCTATTTCCTCTCTTGCCGGGTAAAGTAAAATGAGATTTCGATAATCGTAAAGGACAAAATTCAAAAGACATGAATGTTTCTATATTGTATAATTTCTGTTTGTAATATGTATGGGGTGTGTGTGTGTGTGTGTGTGTGTGTCACAATAGGCACAAAACTCTCATTTACAATCTCTCATAGCTTTCATTTACAATGATCCTATGTCAGCTGGCTTGCTGGCGTCTCGTGGGGCTGTTAGTCTCACTTTCGGGTTTCCAATTGCTTCTACAAAAGAGTTCAGTAAAAAAAGGAAAGATCCCGTTATGGTCAAAATGAGTGACCCAAAAAAAAAATTAAGGAAAGAAAAAAGGATGTGAAAGTGGGCATTCCCTCCATGGTCCAGAAAGGAATGCGAGGAAGGACACGCAATATGTTAGTGGGACAAAAAGCGAGAAATTAGCAGGCAAAAAGAGGGGGGGGTTTAGAAATTGGAATCTAGGATAGATTGAGAGCCAGTTGCTGCAGAAGTAATTTCTTCTGAGATGCATTGATGACTCCTTTGCACTCAGCATCTGCCAAAACCTCTGTCATAATGGCAGCTGCGTGGCCTCTGGGCTCCTCAGAGGCTCTCCTCAACATGAACACCTGAAACATACCAAAAATCCATGAATTATAGTTAGAAAGGTTCAGATGAAAATAAATGATTGATAAAACACTAGAATGGTAACAACGTGCTAATTACACATTCAAAGTGAATCCCTTCTGATCCTGAACATCCTCAGAATCAAATATAAAAGGATGAATAATTTTGTTGCACCATTAGCAATAAGGATATATTTGTGGCAGCTAGCATCAGTTTCAGATTATTCCAATGCACATTGCACAATGCGGCAGGAACACCAACTTCCCAATTTTACAGAGGAGAAAAAATGAGGAACACTTGTGCCGCATCAATAGTTTAAGAGATGAAAATACAGAGGATAGAATCATAAATATCGCCTCCCTAAACATCATTTTGAGAATGCGTATCATTGTTGATCATCAACATAATATTACGTGTCAAAGGAAAATAGTTTGCTCGACTAGCTTTTCTCCGCTAATTCTGCTTGTGGCCGAGGGATTGACAATGTTCCTCCACAATCTCCACTCGGAGATAATAGTATACAAACACACATCTTCAATTAAGTCAAGTACTTTTCCAAAAGGTAAAGCCTGTGTTTATAGTGAAGATGATGAAAGTGCTAGAGATAAGGAATGAAAGAAATGATATTGATATGAAATGCAGCATCAAGTAAACTAAAGAAAGAAACCAGTGGAAGAATATCTTGGAAGTCCTTTCTGAAACCATGAAGACAATATATAAAGATTTACACCATCATATGAGGATTGCTTTTTGTTGAATGTTTTTTTGTATATGCTTTCTACAAAATTGAGGTTGTGCGTCTATATGGTTTATTATCATGACTTGTGCACAAAGTTGGACTCCATTTTTCTTTCCAGTTGCTGTTTGCCTTCTCCCTTTGCTTCTTGTATTTTTTGGCTTCCTTCTATTTATATATCCTATTTGTTCTAGTTCTCAACTCATATACTTGATCTTAATTTCTTAGTTATAGTTACACTAAATAATCTTTACTCTTATTCATGTACTAGGGGTTCATGAACTTCATCGACAGTCTAGGAAGATCATAAAAATGATTCTAAATCAGTATATTATGTTTCATCATTTTTAATTCAGTAATCTTTCACAAAGAAAGAAACATTTCTTCCATAGTTGAACTTCTGCAGTTACTAGGGAACGGATCAAGTTTCTCCTTTATTCACCTCAAGATTATCAGTATGACTTACATAGTGATTAGGGAGGGATCAGTATCTGGAAGTTCAAATGATGGGGTGCTGTGTCTGGTGTTTCCAACGTTAAAGGATCATTCAAGTAAAAATGCAAACACATGAACTATGAGATTAGGTGTGCAATGGAAAAGCAGGGATCCATCAGCCAAGCCTCTAGTGTGAGAATCAAGTGCGCACTATAAGAGACAAGGAATATAATACCTGTTCATCATGCGTTATTTCTAAGCAACCAGGTTGATGTATGAATGGTTCCCCATCTATCTGAACTGGGAAAGCACTTGAAGCATGTATTTTGATGGCCTTCCCTTGTGCTAGCCTCGTTGCTTGTGAAAGTCCAACCTGAATAGTAGAACTAGCATTAGGGAAAAAAGAAAAAAAAAGCATGCTAAAAAATCAGAAGTGTAGCAGAGAACAACATCAAAACACTCTAAATAGCAGGCGCCATAAACAGGCCTGGAAGATTATTTACTCCTAATTATTTGGGAGAAAATGATTTTTGAAGATAGCAGAACCTGCTCCAACCAAATGCTAGAAAGCACAAGAATATACGATACCTCCCAAATATTTTTAAATTCTACCCCCTCTCCAATCCTACAAATTTCAAGAAGATCAAATCATACCATGTTACTCAGAACCACCCACTTTTCTCAGCAAAATGCAAAAAGCCTACACCAAAAATCCCAAGCCAGCAAACAACATCAGAGAAGGATGGCTATGCACCTCCTGTTGTTAATGCACGCAGAACGAACCTCATTCTGGCAATGTCCTGTGAAGCCTCCTCCTCTCCTCAGCTATAAAAGGTCCATAGGCAATAATTTTATTAAGAACTTTTATAAACACCTTGAATTTGAATTGTCATTTGGCTATCTAGATACAATTGACCAGAGGTGAAAAGGTTGTACTGAAAATTCCCAAAATTATTCCAAAGTTTCCCATCCAACCATCTTGGTTAAAGAGAAAGTGACAAGGATTTAAGAATCTGACAGAAATTACAAAATGCTCTATTTCTCTATCATTAAAATCCCAAGAGATGCCACCGCCATCCATGTTGTAAAAATAGAAACTGGATATGCTGTACAAATGAGGAAGTGTGGTAGAAAAAAGTGAATTACGGATTGCCTTTGTTTTGGCCTAGAGAAAACCTTCCAATTCTACAGATGATTTTTCCCCTCATCCCAGACACAACCCATTAGAGATCTGCCATCAGCTGCTCAATCCACTTAGCTGTACCATGACAGGGCTTCTAAATAGAGGTAGACAGGCATTAGAAAAAGGGTAATGAAAGTTAAAGAAATCCGAGGCCGATTCGGTTCTTAATTGAAAAATTATGCGGAGCCGTAGGCACTGAATGAATGAAATGAGTGGAGATCTTCCTTCCTCCTTCCTATAAAGAGAAACAAGCTCCCTTCTAACTGTTCAGATGCTTAGAAACCCACACTACCATTAGACCTTAGAAAAGTTATCAACTGCAGATTACAATGAAAGGTAGGCCTGCTTGCATAGCACGCACACATATGCACACATACAAAGGAAATGATAAAAAGGAATCTATTTTCAGAAAATCAGAAATCTGAAGTTCCTGAGATGAAACATTACACAAACACTTAGAACTCTCTCTGTCACACAGAGAGTGAACGAAAAGAAGGAACCTATATTCAGAAAATGACAAACCTGAAGTTTGCCGAGGTGCCATGCTCCACAGACACTTACAACTTCAAGCATTTTATCTTGCATGGATTGAAGACTGAAATCATCATCATGTTCATAGTCATTTTGCCAAAGATCCACGCCCCCCATATAGCTGCCAATGTTCAGCACAATTAAACCCTCACAATCCTGGAGGGAAAAGAAGGATGAAAGAACACAGCATTGAAAATATGAAAGAAAGAAACATGTTTTAAACGCAATTAAAACAAGAAAGAAAGCAGCCAAAATACTAAGATAACATCTAATCAAGTACCTTTGGAATCTGTATGTCTTTCCCATCAACTTCAAGCCAAACCTGCCATGGTAAGTCAGCACAAGCTCTATCCATCATATCTCTGGCACCTTCTCTGGCATATCGCAATTTATTCACAAACTGCACATTAAATTTTAATTAGACAAATTCTAAGGCAAACAGTGAACAAAGATCAAAAGATCAAAGGCCCGTTTCTGAAATATCAAATTGAAATTACAACGGAAAGGAAAAGAAAGCTATAGTAACCTGGAACACTTTGGTATCTTGAACTTCGGTCTAAGCATGTTTACCTTTAAAAAAAAATAAAGCACGATTGTTCTTTTATTCTTTAAACTCAAAATGCACTTGGCATTGCCTAGCAACAATGCCGGATACTAATGATCCAACAACCTGATTATGGTACTGAATGAAGTTTGTCCAGTTGCAGGACAACATATAGACCATCATTTTTTCAGCCAAAACATTGAACTACCCTCAGGCTCAAGGGATATCCTACAGCAAGCATGCATCCAATAGATTTCAACAAAGAAGGGTGGTCAACTATAAGGAATATGTTTGAGTGAGAATAAAGGATAAATCAAACAACAAACAGAAGGGAACAAAGAATTGGTAAAACAAATTCCAGCATTGAACCTTCTTTTCCACTCAGAAACAGGGAGGTTTTAGAAATTGTACTGAACTGCCAGTGTCTCATAGATTTTAAAATTGTACAGAAACATTACTGTCCAACAGAGTGCATGCTATGGAAAACTAAAGCCCTTTTGAGTGAAGTATCAGGCGATTGATTTAACAACATACATTACAGCCAAAACAAAAATATAGCTACCTGACTACTAAACTTCTCAGGATTCTCTTGACGTGTCATGTGAAATTCATATGCAAGCTTAGCATCACATCCAATACCTGCAAAAGAAAAATTGGTAATGAGTAACAGATTGATGAAGCAATCTGCGAAACAAGATTGATGAAAAAAATCCCAAGTAACAACTTCATAGCTCTACCTAAGTAGTTCATCATGAATTTGGATTGTTCTCTTTCAATATACCCTTCTGAATTCTCTTCTTTGATATTTACTTTCCAGCGATCTAGCATTGTAACTGCAGCTTGGTCGATATCTTGCAAAAGTGTGCTTAAGCCATGTCCATCAAACTTTGAGAAGCCTCCTCCCCATTGCAAGACCCTTGATAAATCATTTCCTGTACCAAGGGGAATAATAGCAACAGGTGGTGGAGATTCAAAGTTGCGCCTCTCAATAGCATCAAGGACCCATGCAACAGTTCCATCTCCACCACAGACCAAAACTCTAAAATACCGCACCTTGCTAAATGACTCCAACCCAATGTCAGGCCCCTGCAAATCACTTAATTCAAATACCTGCAATGGAGAATTAAGAAATTCAGCCATATACCATATGAGCTGTTACAGGCAATGTAAGTGAGAAAATGTAATTATTCATAACAACCACTATGTGGAAGTAATGCAAGAGGAAACCAAAGCCACTTTATTTTTCCATAAAAAAGCTTTCACAGGAAATTAATTCCATTAGATGAAGTCCGGGAATCTCCGGATCTATGCTTATTTTCAACTCCCCGAAGCATTTCGTCGCTTACTACGCTAGTAATTCAATATATGGTAAAAGAGTTTCGCAATAGGAAATCCCTGAATCGCCTTTCCCCTAACCCGGAATGGGCTTATAAAGTACTCCAAGACCACGTTGCTAGCGTTGAACAGGCCACATTATAGCACTTAGAGAGCACATTATGGAGATTCCTCATAAAATATGCTTACAATTAAAAAAAAAATGTTGGATGATGAAAATAACACATTTGACATGACAATAAAAGATTATGAAAATAATTTTTTAAGGAATTAAAGGTCCACTTTTCTTGTGATAACTATTAAGGAGCTAAACTATATCACCTGTACAGGATTCAACAGCATGTTCAGTGTCCTTCGAAGAATAGGCCCAAGTTGACCTCCGCTCTTGGAATTAATGAAGACCAAAAGGGGCCTTGCATCTTGAGCCAAATCAGCCAATGCATACTTCTTAACTTGTTCACAGATTGCAGTTCCACCTTTATTATGCATTAGCCCATTAAGTGTGTACTTCATCCTGCCATTCTTCTTTAAGCAGTGGAAATCAGTCTCGCTGCTGGATCTGTTCAATCCAGCAAACCCATTCAACACAAAATCGAAGTTTCTATTGGCAGTTGTTGCACCCTGCAACTTACCATTAACAGGGCGATCATCTCCATGCTTGACTCTGCTGCGCTGCTTTCTTCTCATCTGCCCACGAACAGAAGAGGCTATAATTTCCTCAGTGATCAAACTTAAACTGTTTCCTCCATCAACTTCCTTCACACAGAGTGGTGAAAGAATAATCCTCCTAAGGGGACCCAAATCACAAACATCACCAGATTCTTTTGACATTTTAGCTTGACATCTCACATGAATGAGCCTCTGACACCACAAACAATGCCACGTCGGTGAAGCATCAATAAAAGTAACACCACACGGTTCATCACAGTAAGAACAAAATACACTCATCTCAGGATTCTCATCCATATTAAACCATCTCTCTGACCAATGATGCCTCACATGGCTAGACCCTGCTTGCGCAATACACTTACAATCCTTCACCGCAAACTCAGAACAATTAAAATGAGCCGCCGCACCACAAACAACACAACGGTGCACAAAATCACTACGCAACGACGCACTACAGCCATTATATGGTAACACTAATGAAGTCAAACAAACACAGCATGCAGAAGGCTGTTTTTGACCATAAGCTAAATCTTCAATCCATAAATGACTAGACCGCGGAACATTTAACTTTTTCCAAACTTGCTTCTTCGCTTTAGCCGCAGCTTTAACCCATTTCTGCGATGCTCTTTTATGCCAGTTAATTAATCTATAAACAATAACTAAAAATCCTAAAGCAGCTGTAATTAACCAGGCAATAAAAGATCCACTATAGTAATCATACGAGATTGCAAGCACCCGCACAAGCGAAATTCCCAATCCCATCATTTCCAAAAACCTAATTCCACACCACCACCATCAATCAACTCAACAACAGCAACTCTCAACAAACGGATTTTAACTTTCCGTTCAAAATCCTAAGAAAAATCATAAAAATTAAACAAAATCAACAAATGATAATTATCAAAACGTGCAAAAATCGAGTAAATTACTAAATTAAAACATGATCAATCACTAGATCCGCTGTTAGATTTTGAGAGGGAAAAAATGAGAATCGAAGGAGAGGGAGAAAAAAGTAACCAGGAGGATAGAAGTGAGGCATACATAAGCCCTGGAAAAGGAGATCGATCGTGATTTTGATTTTTGAGAGAGGATTTCTGGCTTCTTGAGAGAAAAAAGAAGAGAGCTTTTGAAGAAGTACAGGTGCTGTGGATTTTCATATATATATATAGTAGCGTTTTTAGAAGGAGAGGGAATGGGCGGGCGGGATTTTTAATATGCGCCAAAAACGCGGGTTGGCCTGCGGTATGGAAAAGATGTCGACGCTGAAAAAACCAAGTTTAGCCCTTGCATTTTGTGTTAACTCTCATGATCAGTCCTTATAGAAATTGTTTTCCATTAAATCGACCCTATATATGGCTATGTTCGTTATGTTTTGTCGATTTTCAATCCATTTGATCTAAATTGTAAACCAATTGTGAAAAATTTACACCATAGGAAGGGACTATGTTGCTTGTAATTCGGGTTGAATTGACAATGTGAGGGTAAATCTGATAAAAACTCGTATGGGGACTCATTTGCCAGTTTGACAAACATACAGGGGCTAAATTGTGGGATTTTCCAAAGTTAGGGTGTTTTTGATGAATTTATTTATTTTATTGTGTTTTGAACCTCGGGGGTTGTCGGTAAAGATGCTGGCTCTCGAGCTCACCGGAATTAATCAGGGGATGAGGCAGTAAATAGGATCTGGATTGTTAAGATCTTTTTTGGACGAGTTACGGAATATTTCTTCATCAATTAGTGGGCTTTCATGTGAGATTTACACGTGGAATCCACCCAGACAAACTAGAGGTCAATATTAGCCACATCCTTCTGGCTTGCTATGCTAATTATTCTTCGTTGAAATCATCGACCATCATGCATTCCTATGTTTGATTTTAAAAAATATAACCAATCGTATTAAGAAAAAGTAATGAATGTTGTATTAAGGATGTCATTCCTGTTTCATCTCGCCTGTAATGACGGAAATATTTTATATTAATTTAAAAAATATAACAAAACGAAATAATTTTTATCTTATTTTAAATTTTAGTCCGTTCCAGATTTTTTAGTTAAATTTCGACCGGAATATTCCGGTTTCATTTCACATGTTTCGTTACGGTCTTAAAAAGTCATTAAATCAAATTAAACTTGGTTCAATTTAATTAATTAAACCACTCAGGTATAAAAAGCTTTTTTTTTATTACTATTTTCAATAACAATGATATTGGTAATAGTATTGAAAATTATTATTACTATTTTCATTGACAATGATATTAATTTTTTAAAATTAGATTTATTATTGATATATATGGTTTATATTTATGTTGTTTTTTTCATGTTTATACTTTGTAGAGATTTGAGCAAAACAATTGATGCTTTAGATCTCATCAGCCTTAATAACATTGACCTAACTTTATATTTAAAATATTTGTGTTAAAGCATTTTACTTTCATAATATTTTGATAATTTTTTTAAATTAAATTACTTTAAATTAAAGATCTATTTAATCTTGACTATTTAGAAATATTTTAAATTTTGAAATTATATTTGTTTGGTATTGTATTTGTATTACATAATTTATAAATAATTTATCTTGAATTTGAATTATGTTTGTTGAATTATATATATATATATATATATATATATATATATATATGAACAGTACAACCCCGAAACGGTACGCCAAAACACTCCAAAACTAAAACATTCCATTCCAATTGAAAAAATAAAATATCTACCGAAACAGAATTGACAACCTTGTCTAGTATTATTTTTTATATACGGAATCATAAATCACATACATTTAATTTATATTTATAATCTATAACAAAACATGATAGAAAGAGACACAACAACTTTTAATACATTTAATAGTTTTTTTTCCGAGAGTTTTATTATTCATCAATCTATACCAAAAAAACTTTATTTAATAAATTTTTATGATTCCAACAACCTCGTCTTATTTAAATGCAATTTTAAATAAGATTCAACGAATTTAAATGAATAACACTCAGTATCTCTCTATAATAACTGAACCTAAACTCTATAGTAAAAAGAAAGAGTGAAAAAATAAATTTTAAAAAAACCAACAAGAAATTAAAGAAAAAACTGAGAGAAATTTCCTGAATCATTTTCCACTTATCTAAAGCATCTATTTACGGGAATTAAAAATTAAAAAATTAATACTTATAATTTATTAATTAAAATAAAGATATGAATCTTCGTGGTTTATAGATTATTCATAATCCATTCATTTATATTGTGGTACATATACAAAGATATTTGAAAAATAAAAAAAAAATTATTGATCAAGTATGAATTTAATAATAAATATTTTTCTTTAACAAAACTCAAAACTAAGCTCAGGAGCCTCCATACTCGTTATCCAACCCACAATTTAATATTTAAAAGATTCATTACACATTTTATAAATCAATTCCAGCTAGCAATTTCTACCGTCAAGAATAAAGAATTCCACGTGGATGCCCCTTTTTGTATCACAATGATATCTCAATTTCCATGCACATCTGGAATCATCGTATCACAATGATATCTCCTCGTATTCGGTGATATTTATTTTCTTGGCTGGTCGAATGTTTCAAAGCACTGCTGGAATGAGCATTATTATCAATCTTGGCTTTACACGGACCTAACCAAACTTGAGTGATTATACAAGTTGACTCATAAATCGATTAATTTATTTAAATATAATTAAATTAAAATTAATTTTTTAAAAATAATATTATTTTAGACAAGACAATAGACTTAAGTTAACCCAATAATTCACTAGAGGAATTAAAAATTCAATGATGAATTTTTTTTATTATGAGTTATACCCTAAACAACACATGAACATGATTCAACAAAAGTATTGTTGAAGTATAAATTATAAAATATAAAAGGTTGATTGTATATTCAGCATTTAAATTGAATAAAACTCTTTAAAATATAAATAAAAAGAGAGGTCAAATTTTCTTACAGCTTGTATGTAATTTGTAAATAAAAGTAAATATATCATTAAGTGCAACTTGATAAAATAATTATTTTACTATAAAAATATTCTAAATTCCAATCTCATATTTGCAAACTCACTCAAAAATAAAAATGAAGAAAAGGACTAAGAAAACTATACGATGTAAGAAAAGGAAAGCCCTGGGTTATTAGACCGTGATATCTCTAAATATATCTAATCTGTCGGTCTAAATTCAAGCCTGTAATATCTTTCCTGATGCATTTCGAAATTCCGTTAGCCACGTCATCTCTCTTTCCGAATTTGGCGCCAACACGCTTCTAAGTTTTACTTAGCCGAAAATACCCCCCAACTGATTGCAGTACTCTCTCTATCTCTCTCTCTGTTTTTTTTTTTTTTGAAAAAAAAACCCTAAATCGCAAACAACTAACTGACCAGCAGAAAGAATCATCGACGTCAATGGCTACAAAATTAAAGAAAGGGATGTTAGGGGTAAAGGCGTGGCCAAAGTCAGGCAATGGATTATAATGGCACTGACAAGGAGGGTGTAGTTGAGGATACTTGGGGTTCACCCTCATGTTTCAGAGAAAGACTTAAGCAAGAGAAGAGATCCAGCTTTTCTGCAGACATGAAAAGTCAGGAAATAGTGGGTGAGGGTGCAAATACAACAATGAATGTTCCAGTAGCTGCAGGTCCCAGATTGCTTCCTTTCGAGTTCAGAGCACTTGAAGCTTGCCTGGAGTCTGCTTGCAGGTGCCTTGAACGTGAGGTACACGGTCTGTCTATTATCTGTGACCACTTGTATTTCATCATCTGAATTGTGAAACAAATGGCTTAACCGTTATATATTGCTTAGTTTTTAAAACATAAATAATCAAACATCATTTCAATTAGATTAATAATCGATTCTTTTGAATTCTGACAAGCTTTGTGTGAGGAAATGGATCATTTTAACTCCATTTTTGCTTTCCTGCGCGAGTAGATGCTGTAAAATGTATTTGATTTAAAATCTATACATGCTGTCAAGTATTACTGGTTTATCCTGTTTGAATTCCAACACCCAGGCGATTTCTCATTGATTGATTTCACCTATCGGTGTAAAAACAAAAATTAAACGAAGGGTTTGTGGCTAAATGGACGTCTGAGAAAGGCACTATATTGCAAGATAAATCTTTTCTTCCTAGTAGATTCTGCTTTTACTTTAATTATCCAAGCCATGGCCCTCCCAGCAAGAATTGTTAAGCCATCAAAATAGTTACAAGATCTTTGGCAGATGCAGCCATCAAAATATCTTCTTTTTTTCCCTTCATCATTGTGTACTTTGTGCTACAATAAACTTGTGAATTACACTGGATGCATTTTATCGGATTCCATCTTTCTATCCTGTGTATATCATCTTCCTGTAGGTGGATGCTTTCTGCACGTTGTTTATACAGGCTATAAAAGACAGACAATTTTGTGTACTTGTTCTTCATGATTCATCTGAGAGTGCCACTCTGTCTCTAGGGAATTCTATTGTTTGGATTTTGAAACTGCATTAAATTGTTCATCAAAAAGGTGTGTGTATATATATATATAATTTAATCTTCTAGAACTTTAACAAAATGTGATATAAACAAAGCAGTCTAGCATTGTGGTTCTAGGATTGTTTGGAATGAACTTTCATATTACACTCTTACACTCTTTGATGGGAAACCAATACAATTTCTAATTGTTTTTGTGGTAATGTTTTAATAATTGATTTTTAAATTTTTTTTTAATATATTAAGATAATATTTTTTTTATTTTTTAAAAATTATTTTTTATATCAGCATATTAAAATAATAAAAAATAAAAAATAATAATTTTAAATAAAAAATTCAAAAATTAATAAAATACTATTTGGAATTCAATTCCAAACTGCCTCTGAAAAAAAA
>Ga0325411_1001149_pt1 | contig 29123 bp, 21 predicted proteins | sample PopdelMetagenome_13_FD_206181 | JGI IMG/M metagenome (GOLD analysis project Ga0325411, IMG submission 206181) | Populus deltoides microbial communities from Bellville, Georgia, United States - Xylem-PdIQD-R4 | ecosystem: Host-associated > Plants > Phyllosphere > Stem > Wood/Secondary xylem...
TTCCAATCCAGTTTTCTTAAAAACTGGCAAACATGGTCTTTTTTAGTCAGATTCCCAAGACTATGTCGAGCATGTTCTTTATGGAATTGTGGCCACAAATCATGAATTGCACGATGCACATCTCTACTAGGGTGCGTCTCAAGATTCAATAGAAGATTATCTAAAGACTCTTTACTCAGGTCATCATTAATGAATTGTATTTTATCTTCACGGTTTATAGATACCATTTCTAAAGAAAGACATTGTGCATTACAGGTCCATCTAGCACATCGGTGACAGACTTTCAGTCGTTTTGTACTATATTTCTTTGCAAAAGTGCTTTTATCTGTTCCAGGCATGTATGAAATGAAAGAATTGGAGGACTCACCTGATAATCGGACCTTTGCTTCAATTAGCTAACGAATATCTTCAAGAATTCCATGATTCATTAACAACCTCAATCTTGCACACCGAGCACGGTAAATTTTTGCAATCGCATTTGGAGGCAAAGTGTGAAAATACTTTTTTAATTTTTCAAGAGTGGTATCCATTTTCAAATGAAATTGAAGAAGAGATGCAAAGAAAGGAGAAAGAATTACAAAAATATATACACAAATATCAGTTATTATGGGAAATTGAAATAACCGACTTGAGAGTCACGGAGTACCATTATCTGCCATTTGATCGGGGTGAGGGAGACTAGCAAAACAAAATTCACACAAAAAGAAACACAAAAACAATGTGAGAAAAAGAACCAATCTTTATATACAGGATCACTCAATTCAATAAAGTCATTTTCAACTGAAAAATTGTCATAGTAAACTTTCAAACGATGCCCATTTACCTTGAAGACATTGCCATTCCTTGGATTCTCGATATCATAGGCCCCATATGGATACACATGTTTCACAATAAAAGGACCGCTCCATCTTGATCTTAGTTTTCCAGGAAATAAATGGAGTCGAGAATTATAAAGCAAGACTTTTTGACCAACATTGAATGTTTTTCTCAGTATTTTCTTGTCATGAAACTCTTTGATTCTTGCTTTATGAATTCTTGAATTTTCATATGCATCATTTCTTATTTCCTCAAGCTCATTTATTTGTAATTTTCACAGCTGACTAGCATCATCAAGGTTTGAATTAAAAGCTTTAATAGCCTAATAAGCTTTATGTTCAAGTTCCACATACAAGTGACAAGGTGTTCCATAAACTAATCTATAAGGTGATTGATGTGCCGTGAATGACTCGAAAATCAGCAACAATGAATCTGACGAAAATGAATGAAGGATGGGTGATGTGTCGTGAATGATTTGAAAATCAGCGACAATGAATCTGACAAAAATGGATGAAGGATGGGTCTGGTTGTGTTGTCTTTCTTTTGGTGTTTAGGTTGGATTATAGTGATTTAAGGTAAATAAGATGGAGGATAGATTAGAATGATACTTTGATAAGTCGATCTGGACGCCATAAAGATCAATCTAGGATTTCGAAGCCACACTCTTTGTGATTAAAGAGTGATAAGTCAGTTAGGGTTCTTCACAAAATAAATTTAGAAGAACAACTCTTAATTCTGTGAATTAAGTTTCAAATCTTGGCCAAAAGTCCCTTATTACATATTCTGATACTATATTTATATTTGGAACATCCCTCCAAAGTTAGGAAAAATTCAACATGACAGAAGTCAAGCCCAAAAAAACAGACTTTGACAAACTAACCTAGACAAATTAACTAGCACATGTTTTTTGACCTTTCTAACATAAACAGACCAAATTTAAAACAACTATAACTTCTTACACAAAAGTCCAATGCAATCATGGTTGGACAATCTAGAAAGAACTTGAAATCCAGCTAGATTAGTCTTGTTTTCACATCCAATGGATGACTTTAAATTCGGGTTCAAATTTATTTATTGTTCTGACCGTAAACAGCATCAATTCCTTCACTTATTTGCATTATCAATCCAAATTCAAGTAGCCCAGCATCAAAAGAACCATTAAGGGCTTTTCCCATCTCCAACTTCCAATTGTAGGCAAATAAACATCCTTGAACTAATTTCAAATTGATTGCTAATTTTTAACTTTGACGCAGCTTCAATCATTCCAATTTGACTCGTCAAGGCCCTTTGTAGTTGTTTCGCTCTCGCTCTTGTCATTGGACCATCTGAATCCTCTTGCATATTAGATTTAGCTTTACAAGATAGATTAGAATTCCCATGATGCACATCAGTGACATACCTAATGATGTTTTATAAGTAGTTCGATAAGCCCAAAGTGCATCATTAAGTTTTAAAGACCAGTCTTTCCTATTAGGGTTCACTGTTTTCTCCAAGATCTGTTTGATCTCCCTATTAGCAAGTTCTACTTGTCCACTCACCTGAGGATGATAAGGGGTGGCAACTTTGTGTGTGATTTCATATTTCTTCAATAAAGACTCAAATGAGTTATTGCAGAAATATATTCCACCATCACTTATCATGGCTCGAGGGATACCAAATCGACTCAAAATATTTTCTTTCAAAAACTTTATCACTGTTTTGTGATCATTGTTTCGACTTGGAATTGCCTCTATCCATTTTGAAACATAATCTACTGCGACAAATATGTACAAGAAACCAAATGATGGAGGAAATGAACTCATGGAATCTATACCCCAACAGTCAAAGATCTCAATGACAAGAATAGGATTTAAAGGCTTTTGAAATAGATCCCAACTTTTGACAATTTTCACAAGTCTTGCAGAATGCATGTGAGTCATTGAATATGGTGGGCTAGTAAAATCCACTTTGTAAGATTTTTGCAGTTGTCTTTCTTGATCAAAAAGATCCCCACATGCCTTAGAATGACAAAATTTAATGACACTACATTCCTCATTGTCAGGAATACAACTTTAAAATATTTGATCAGGACAATATTTGAATAAATAAGGGTCATCCCAATAAAAATTCACTTCGTTCAAGAACTTTTTTTTGTCTCGGGTACTCCAATGAGCTGGCTGATTAGTACGTAAAAGTGTATTTTTATCAAGGTTTTATATCATCATTTTACACTTAAAGTATCAATAACTCTTTAATTAAAGCATGTTTTATAACAACAAGTCTGATACTACAAGATACCTTTAATTTATGGTAAATGTTCATCTTAAATGCAGGCTTATCACATAAATCAAAGAATTGATTGATGAGTTTAACTACTGAAATTGAGAAGACAAAGAGAGGGTTAAGCTTAGAAAAGAGATGCTGGTTTAGTCCAAACTTGAACATTGTTCAGTAATTGAGTCATATTTGAAGCTGTAGATCTTGGATTTCAATTTGGTTTATATGGCTAGAAAGCTAAGACATATGCCTAAAACATTTATAGGAGTCCAAGACTCAATTCTACTGTTTGGAAGTCCAAATCTTAGCAACAACGGAGAAGTCAGAATCTGACACTGTTCACTTTTCAGCCCATATCTCAAGTTCTAGAAGTCCAAATGCACTGATTCTTTTTTTGTTGGAAAGCTAAGATAATTTCCTAGAACTTTCATGCGAATAATTTGTTCAAATTTTGACGTTGGCAATGACGTTTTGTTCAGACAAGAAAATAAGGATTGTCACCAAGTCAAGATGAGGCCACCCACTCAACAATTAGTCATCAAATCAACAGTTTCAAATTTTGGCCTATAAAAGGAAGCATTTGCCATGCATTTAGGCATCTTGGTTTTCAGATCAAGATCATGTTCTTGCTCTCTCTCTTTATATTTTTGTAATGCTTAAGTTTTGTTTATATTAATATCTTGTTTATGCTTTCCATTTCTTTCCTTTACTTAGTTAACTTATATCTTATTTATGTTCTTATCTTGTTTATTTATGTTTCTCTCTTTCATTATGTTTAGCTAAGTTTATTATGTCAAGGTGAAAAGGTTAGACTAATGGTGTAAGAATAAGTATAGTATAAACTCAACATGGACTTTAATGTTTGATACTAACATGTTTTGTATTTGTTATCTTATTCACTCTTAATACTTTGCTTGTTAAATAGTTAATCTAGATTTATAATGTATAACCTTGGTACAACAAATACTTGGCACTTTCATAGCCCAAACCTTATAGTATAACCGACACTTGTGTTATGAAAGGAACTTGATTTGTTATTAACATAAGTTATAATCATGAATACCTGACAACATTTACAAGTATTAATATTACTCGAATAAGATAACTAATGTAATCATGTTAACAATTTATAATCCAATTGGAACCTCCTTTGTGTGTGGTTTCCAGTTGAATAATAAGAGTTTATACTATACTTGTTTGAAATACCATTAGTGGATCCTCTAACCTTGACAATTGTTTTTATCATTGTTTAATTCTTATATCAATATCACATCTCAAAGCTCTCTTCAACTTATTATTATTATTATTATTTATAAATTATATAGTTAACCTCCCTGTGGTTCGACCCTAGTTTTGCTGGGTTATGTATGACTTCGACACTCCTACACTTGGGAGAAGACATCAATTTTTTGGTTGTGTCAAGTTTTTGGTGTCGTTGCTAGGGAGGTAAATTCTTTTATAAATTATAATATTTATTTTATTTTCTCTTTTCACTTTTCACTTTTCTTGTATCGAACTTTGTTTTCTTTGTTTTGTTTCCTTTTCTTTTGTTTTCTTCTTCCTTTTATTCTCTTCCTACACGTGCATAAGAGTTTGGTCACGTACATTAAGACTTTGTAGGGTATCCTCATCATTTTTAGAAAAAATGGTCGAAGAAGATAATCAGTCGCTTCATAATGAGAATAATGAGAATAATCATGTAAGAACACTTAGAGACCACATGAATCCCACAAGAACAAGTGCACCCTCATGCATAGTTTTTCCTCCTGATTCATCCCATTTTAATATTAAGCCAGACATTATTCAACTTTTACCTTCTTTTCATGGCATAGATTTAGAAAATCCATACTTGCATTTAAGGGAATTTAAGGAGGTCTGTAACACCTATAATGACTCAAATTATAGCATGAACACCATCAGATTAAAGCTTTTTCCTTTTTCATTAAAAGATAAAGCTAAAACATGGCTACAAAATTTGAGACCAGGATCTATTCATGCTTGGGATGAAATGCAACAATAAATTTTTAAAGAAGTTTTTTCCATCTCACAGAACTAACTTTTTCAAAAGACAAATCACCACGTTCACTCAAAAACTAGAAGAAACATTTTACCAATGTTGGGATAGGTATCAAGACTTGCTTAATACTTGCCCTCATCATGATTTTAAAACATGGAGATTGGTTTCACATTTTTATGAAGGGTTAACACCTAGAGATAGACAAATGGTTGAATTGATGTGCATTGAAACTTTTGAAGTTAAAGACTCTAATGAAGCAATAGAGTACCTAGACTTGCTAGCTAAAAATGCTCAAAATTAGGACACTACAGACACTTATGAGGCACCAAGTAAAACCCAACCTTATACATCTAGTGGAGGTATGTACAACCTTAGGGAAGATCAAGACCTCCAAGTCAAGTTTTCATCTTTAGCTAGAAAAGTCGAGACACTAGAATTGAAAAAGATTGGTCAATTAAAATCTGTTCAAGACATTATATGTTAAATCTATGAAACCAATGAACATTCAAACAATGACTGTCCAACTTTGCCTTCTTTTAAGGAATGTCTCCATGAACAAGCCCATGTTTTAAACAGTTTCCAAAGGCTCAATCATAATCCATACTCGCAAACATACAACCCTAGTTGGAGAAATCACCCAAATTTCAATTAGAAGAGTGATAACAATAATGCACAAACTTCACAACCACCATTTCCAGCACTCCATAATTTCTAAAATTCTCATGGATATGCACCTTCTTATGTCCCATCTCCTAGAAGAAATCTTGAGGAAACATTGTATGCATTCATTGAAAAGCAGGAGACAATCAATACTCAACTTGCTCAAAGCATGACAGATTTTAAAGATACTCTTGCAAAATTGACATCTGCCTTCAGTTTTCAAGAGAAAGATAAGTTTCCATCTCAACCACAGCAAAATCCAAAGGGGCAATACAATGCAAATGCAAGTAGTTCTGGAAGCCAACACATGGATTAAGTCAAATCAGTCACTACTTCGCGCAGTGGTAAGGTTATTGAAAAACCCATTCTTGAACCTTGTGAGAAAGATGATGAGTCAATCTCTTAGGGTAAGGAAGGGATTGAATTTGAACATTGTAAAGAAAAGACTGATTCCCCGTTAGCACTTCCATTTCCTCATGCCATGACCAAACAAAGGAAAGTCAATCACAACTCTGAAATCTTTAAAACTTTCCAACAGGTAAGGATCAATATACCTTTGTTGGATGATATTAAATAGGTACCTTCCTATGCTAAACTTTTGAAAGATCTGTGCATTATGAAGAGAAAATTGAATGTGAAAAAGAAAGCCTTTTTAGTCGAATAAGTGTCATTCTCCAGAACAATAATGCTTTGAAATATAAAGACCCTGGTTGTCCTACAATTTCTTGCCTTATTGGAGAACATAAAATTGAAAGAGCTTTACTTGATCTTGGAGCTAGTGTGAATTTACTTCCATATTCAGTTTTTCAGAGTCTCAATCTAGATGAGTTGAAACCAACTTCTGTAACTCTCTTACTTGCTGATAGATCTGTACAAGTGCTTAGAGAAATAGTTGAGGATGTGTTAGTACATGTTGATAAATTCATTCACCTTGTGGATTTTATTGTCTTGGATACACAACCTGTTGAAGTATGTAATTCATTTTCTGTTATTTTAGGACGTTCGTTTCTTGCAACTTCTAATGCATTGATTAAATGTAGGAATGGACTGATGAAACTATCTTTTGGAAACATGACATTGGAGATGAATATTTTCAACATTTGCAAGTAACCTGGAGATGATAATGATTTACATGTCACTTTATGGTAACAAATGGCATTGTCCTTGGTCACATTATTTCATCGAAAGGAATTAAGGTTGACAAATCTAAAATCGAGTTAATTGCTAACTTGCCAACACCAAAATCTATTAAAGATGTTAGATCATTCTTAGGACATGCTGGTTTTTATAGAAGGTTCATCAAAGATTTTAGTGTAATATCTAAGCCCTTGAGTAACCTTCTAACAAAGGATAATATTTTTGAATGGAATAAACATTGTGAAGAAGCCTTTGTTAAATTTAAAAACTTGCTTACTTCTGCTCCTGTCATTAAACCTCCTGATTGGTCATTGCCTTTTGAAATAATGTGTGACGCTAGTGATTATGTCGTGGGTGCTTTCTTGGGACAAAGAAAAGATAAGAAACCTTATATGATTTACTATGCAAGTAAAACTTTAAATAGTGCTCAAATGAATTACACCACTATTGAAAAAGAATTACTTGCAGTAGTATTTGCATGTAAAAAATTCAGGTCTTATCTTGTTGGCTCACTTGTTGTTGTTTTTAGTGATCATGCAACATTCAAATATCTTCTTTCTAAGAAAGATTCTAAGGCTAGATTGGTGCGGTGGATTTTGTTACTTCAAGGATTTGATATCACAATCAAAGACAAGAAAGGCATCGAAAATGTTGTCGCAGATCATTTGTCAAGATTGACTACAGATTTGAAATCTGACATCACACTAATCGATGACTACTTTCCTAATGAATCTTTACTTTCTGTCTCTACATTGCCTTGGTTTGCTAATATTGTTAATTTTCTTGTTTCAAGACAATTGCCAACTCATTGGAGTACCCAAGACAAAAGAAAGTTCTTGAATGAAGTGAAGAACGTTTATTGAGATGACCCTTATTTATTCAAATATTGTCTTGATCAAATATTTCAAAGATGCATTCCTAACAATGAGGTAAGTAGTGTCATTAAATTTTGTCATTCTGAGGCATGTGGGGGTCAATTCTCATCAAGAAAGACAACTAAAAAAATCTTACAAAGTGGATTTTACTCATGTTCAAGGACTCATATGCATTCTGCAAGACTTGTGAAAATTGTCAAAAGTTGGGATCTATTTCAAAATGTCACATGATGCCTTTAAATCCTATTCTTGTTATTGAGATCTTTGACTGTTGGGGTATAGATTTCATATGTCCATTTCCTCCATCATTTGGTTTCTTGTACATATTAGTCGCAATAGATTATGTTTCAAAATGGATAGAAGCAATTCCAAGTCGAAACAATAATCACGAAACAGTGATAAAGTTTTTGAAATAAAATATTTTGAGTCGATTTGGAATCCCTCGAGCCATGATAAGTGATGGTGGAACACATTTCTGCAACAACTCATTTGAGTCTTTATGAAGAAATATGGAATCACACACAAAGTTGCCACCTTTTATCACCCTCAGACAAGTGAACAAGTAGAGCTTGCTAATAGGGAGAACAAACAGATCTTGGAGAAAACAGTGAACGCTAATAGAAAAGACTGGTCTTTAAGACTTAATGATGCACTTTTGGCTTATCAAACTGCTTATAAAACATCATTAGGTATGTCACCTTATAGACTAGTCTATGGAAAACCTTGTCACTTGCCTGTGAAACTTGAACATAAAGCTTATTGGGCTATTAAAGATTTCAATTCTAACCTTGATGATGTTAGTCAGCTGTGAAAATTACAAATAAATGAGCTTGAGGAAATAAGAAATGATGCATATGAAAATTCAAGAATTCATAAAGCAAGAATCAAGGAGTTTCATGACAAGAAAATACTGAGAAAAACATTCAATGTTGGTCAAAAAGTCTTGCTTTATAATTCTCGACTCCATTTATTTCTTGGAAAATTAAGATCAAGATAGAACGGCCATTTTATTGTGAAATATGTGTACACATATGGGGCATGTGATATTGAGAATCCAAAGAATGGTAATGTTTCAAGGTAAATGGACATCGTTTGAAAGTTTACTTTGATAATTTTTTCAGTTGAAGATGACTCTATTGAATTGGGTGATCCTGTATATAAAGATTAATTATTTTTCTCACATTGTTTTTGTGTTTCTTTTTTGTGTGACTTTTGTTTTGCTATTCTCTCTCACCCCGGTCAAATGGCGGATAACAGTACTCTGTGACTCTCAAGTCGGTTCTTTCAGTTTCCCATAATAACTGATATCTGTGTATATATTTGTGCAATTCTTTGCTTTTTCTCCTTTCTTTGCATCTCTTCTCCAACTCTCATTTGAAAATGGACACCACTTTTTAAAAATTAAAAAAGTATTTTCCCGCTTTGCCTCAAAATGCGATTGCAAAAATTTATTGTGCTAGGTGTGCAAGATTGAGGTTGTTACTGAATCATGGAATTCCTGAAGATATTTGCTGGCTAATTAAAGCAAAGGTCCGATTATCAGGTGAGTCCTCCAATTCTTTCATTTCATACATGCTTAGAACAGGTAAAAGCACTTTTACAAAGAAAAGTCATGCAAAACGACTGAAAGTCTGTCACTGATGTGCTAGATGGACTTGTAATGCACAATGTCGTTATTTAGGAATGGTATCTATAAACCATGAAGATAAAATACAATTCATTAAGGATGGCTTGAGTAAGGGGTCTTTAGATAATCTTCTATTGACTCTTGAGACGCATCCTAGTGGAGATGTGCATCATGCAATTCATGATTTATGGCCACAATTCCATAAAGAACATGCTTGACATAATCTTGGGAATCTGACTAAAAAAGACCCTGTTTGCCAGTTTTTAAGAAACTTGATGGGAAGCCTATCCTCGACCCATAGAGGGCGTTTAAGACATTCTTGGACGTAAAATCAAGGGAAGATCTGAGCCATAATCATAACTACCTATACATACACATGCTTTTTCAAAATAAATAAATCAATAAAGAGATAGCGAGAGAGAGAGAGAGAGAGAGACTCTAGCTGGCCTACATATAGGTGGTATGATTGCATTTTCAATTTCTCATCTATAAAATCTTCTCTTCCTTCCCTTCATTTCTACTCAACCCATACATTCAACAGATATAGAAGTGTGTAGAAATAGCAGGTTCCTCAAGTCATCACATAAGAAATATTTGTGTTTTCGGCGGATCTAGTCCTGGGAAGGAAATATAGTTTTTAGAATCAGCAAATCATCTTGGTCAGGTACTAGCTGAGAGAAAGATTCATTTAGTATATGGGGGAGATAGCCTTGGGTTAATGGGGTGTGTGTCAATAATTGTATTTTTAGGAGGTAGTCAAGTTTTGGGGGTCGTCCCCAAAGCTTTAGCAAAAGAGGACATCATTGGAAAAAAAATTGGAGAGGAACTACAGGTCTCCACAATGTCTGATCGAATGAATACAATGTTTAACCATGTTGATGTCTTCATTGCCTTACTAGGAGGTCTAGGCACATTGGAATAGATCTTTCATATTTCCTCTTGAGCCCAACTGTACATTCACCATAAACCCATAGGTCTATTAAATGTTAATGGTTTTTATGATAATTTGTTATCTTTTCTTGATCATGTTGTGGAACAGAAATTTCTAACATCTTCAGCATAACAAATCATAATATCTACTACTACTGCTGAACAATTGATTGACCAACTACAATCTTTCATCCCTGTAATTGATCCCTCCATGAGTCCCATAAATTGGTCAACTAAGAAAAGCCGTAAAAAGTTTAGATTGGATTTGAGCCTTCGTTTGTGAAACCTTGTGTCTTTTGGTTTTGTTAATAGCATATTATTTTGTTTTGTTATTTCTTATATTTGTTTAAGTGTGTTTCAGGTTTGTCAGTGTTCACTGTTTCATGTGATATCTTCTATACTCTATCTTTCTACCTTAGGACATTGAGGACAATGTCTCGTTCTGGTTGGGGGGAAAGGGTAGTCGTTGACATTAAAAAAAAACTAACTTACTAATTGTTTTTGCTATTATTAAAATCATTTGACAAAACTGTTTTTAGGATGGCAGAGTAAGGAGGAATTTTATTGACTCTTAAGACGCATCTTAGTAAATATTCTTATCAAGGTTTATCAGAATACTTCTTGAAATATTCAGGTTTACAAACTCTCACATTGTTATTACTTGATTCTGCTCATATACTCATTTAACAAGTATTCTTAAACCTTCATTTTCACACACACTTTAACATATGATTGTGGGTTGCACATTGGATTATTACATTATTTATGTTCTTTTGTTAAATGTATCAATTAAAAGAAAGGGATAGTATATAATTTGCAAAAGAAAAACAACTAAAAAAAATTTAAATTTTTTTATGATAATAAAAACATAGATAAGTTTGGTTTCGTAGCCTCCCTAACATAAGCAATTAAGCCCGAATGAGTGTTTTAACACCTAATACCCTAAAATCAACTGACTTGGGAGCTATTGACCCAACGCTTGTTACATGGGTTAAGGAGAAAAGCTTAAGGGAATCAAACATTGCACTATCTACGTATCAGTATCTGCAACCCGAGTTACTAAGCTCGTAGGGATGTCTCATCACCTAATACCCTAAGACCAACTAGTCTTGGAGTCATTAGCCGAAAGCTCGTTACATGGGTCAAAGATGCATTGTGTTATCTATGTATATATATTAAAGAAAAAAAAAAGAGATAATAATCTCAACCCAAGGAAGTTAACCTTAGAAAAATATTAGAACATAATTTTGTTTTCTTCCAATAAAAGCCCCATCATCTATGTTTTCATACATCAAGCATATAAAGAGAATTTTTATTAATATCTTGTTTAAGAAGTATGAAGCAGATATATAAATTTAATGAGAGTTTGTTTACTTGGATAGATTAATGGAAGTTGAATGATGAATGCCTTGCTTTGTGGAACTTCCAAATTGTTTTTCTATTTTAATGCTTTGATTACTGGGGACTAGTAATAAGTTGGTTGAGGGGTGTAATTTGTACTTAAAAGTGTATTTTTGTCAAGGTTTTATATCATCATTTTGCACTTGAAGTATCAATAACTCCTTAACTAAAGCATGTTTTATAATAACAAGTCTGATACTATGAGATACTTTTAATTTATGGTAAATGTTCATCTTAAATGCAGGTCTATCACATAAATCAAAGGACTGATTGATGAGTTTAACTACTGAAATTGAAAAGACAAAGAGAGGGGCAAGCTTAGAAAAGAGATGTTGGTTCAGTCCAAACTAGAACACTATTCGATTATTAATCTCTTGTCTATGCTTTTCATTTCCTTTCCTTTACTGAGTTAACTTATATCTTATTTATATTCTTATCTTATTTATTTATGTTTGTCTTCTTCACTATGTTTAGCTAACTTTATTATGTCAAGGTGAAAAGGTTACACTAATGGTGTAAGAATAAGTATGGTATAAACTCAACATGGACTTTAATGTTTGATACTAACATGTTTTGTAATTGTTATCTTATTCACTCTTAATACTTTGCTTGTTAAATGGTTAATCTAGATTTATGTTGTATAACCTTGGTACAACAAATACTTGGCACTTTCATAGCCTAAATCATATGGTATAACCGACACATGTGCTCTGAAAGGAATTTTATTTGTTTTTAACATAAGTTATAATCATGAATACCTGACAATATTTACAAGTATTAGCATTACTCGAATAAGATAACTAATGTAATCATGTTAACAATTTATAATCCGATTGGAACCTCCTTTGTGTGTGGTTTCCAGTTGAGTAATAAGATTTTATACTATACTTATTTGAAATACCATTAATGGATCCACTAACCTTGACAATTGTTTTTATCATTATTTAATCCTTATATCAATATCACATCCCAAAGCTCTCTTCAACTTAGTATTATTAATATTATTATTATTATTATTTATAATTTATATAGTTAACCTCCCTATGGTTCGACCCTGATCTTGCCGGGTTATTTATTACTTTGACACTCCTACATTTGGGAGAAGACATCAATCTTTTGGTCATGTCATTGACAAATGTCCTGAGACAAGAAAATTAACAATATTACCAAACCAAGGCATTGTAGAGACGGAAAGTAAAGATTCATCAGGAAAGTAGTCATTGCGTGGTGTGATGTCAGATCTCGAATCTGTTGTCAATCTTGACAAATGATCTGCGATAATATTTTCAGTGCCTTTCTTGTCTTTGATTGTGATATCAAATTCTTGAAGTAATAAAATCCACTGCACCAATTTAGCCTTAGAATCTTTCTTAGAAAGAAGATATTTCAATACTACATGATCACTAAAAACAACAACAGGTGAGCCAACAAGGTAAGACCAGAATTGTTTACATGCAAATACTACCATTGCAAGTAATTTTTTTTCAGTGGTGGTGTAATTCATTTGAGCACTATTTAAAATTTTACTTGCATAGTAAATCACATAAGGTTTCTTATCTTTTTTTATCCCAAGACAGCACCCACAGCATAATCACTAGCTTCACACATTATTTCAAAAGGTAATGACCAATCAGGAGGTTGAATAACAGGAGTAGAAGTAAGCAAGTTTTTAAGTTTAACAAAGGCTTCTTCACAATGTTTTACTTGCATAGTAAATCACATAAGGTTTCTTATCTTTTCTTTGTCCCAAGACAGCACCCACGAAATAATCACTAGCGTCACACATTATTTCAAAAGGCAATGACCAATCAGGAGGTTGAATGACAGGAGCAGAAGTAAGCAAGTTTTTAAGTTTAACAAAGGCTTCTTCACAATGTTCAGTCCATTCAAAAATATTATCCTTTGTTAGAAGGTTACTCAAGGGCTTAGATATTACACTAAAATCTTTGATGAACCTTCTATAAAAACCAGCATGTCCTAAGAATGATCTAACATCTTTAATAGATTTTGGTGTTGGCAAGTTAGCAATTAACTCGATTTTAGATTTGTCAACCTTAATTCCTTTTGATGAAACAATATGACCAAGGACAATGCCATTTGTTACCATAAATTGATATTTTTCCCAATTCAGTACAAGATTCTTCTCTTTACACCTGCTCAAAACCTTTTCTAATTTAGTCAAACAATCATCAAATGAATCATCAAAAATAGAAAAATCATCCATATAAATTTCAAGAAAACATTCAGCCATATCACTAAATGTACTGAGCATGCATCTTTGAAACGTGGCTGGTGCATTACATAATCCAAAAGGCATCCTTCGATATGCAAAAGTACCAAATGGACATGTGAAAGTAGTCTTCTCTTGATCTTCCAATGCAATTTCTATTTGGTTGTAACCTGAACAGCCATCTAGGAAACAATAAAATTCATGACCTGCAATTCTTTCTAGAATTTGATCCATAAAAGGTAAAGGGAAATGATCTTTTCTAGTCATTGAATTAAATTTCCTATAGTCAATGTACATGCGCCAACCAGTAATAGTCCTAGTTGGAATTAACTCGTTTTTCTCATTTGTTATCACAGTAACTCCAGACTTCTTGCGTATAACTTGGGTAGGACTTACCCATTTGCTGTCAGAAATAGGATAAATGATTCCATTATCTAGAAGCTTAGTGACTTCATTTTTCACTACTTCTTTCATATTAGGATTAAGCCTTCTTTGCATTTCTCTAAAGGATTTAGCATTTTCCTCCATATAAATCTTGTGTGTGCAAATCTAAGGACTAATTCCTTTTATGTCAGCTATGGTCCATCCTAATGCATTTTATGCATTTTCAGAGTTTGTAATAACATACCTTTTTAATGTGCATTAAGTTTGGAAGAGATTATTACCAGAAAAGTTTTATTTTATCCTAAAAATGAGTATTTGAGATTGAATGGTAACGGCTTCAAATCAGGTTTTGGTGGTTGAACACTTGAAGGTATGGACTCAATTGATCGTGGTGGCAATTTCTCAATTTTTTATCTCCAACTGTTTGCCTTTGATTCTTCCTGAAAATAAACCATTTGCAAATCATCAAATTCATCAATCTCAGTTTCATTGGAAGTGGTTTTAAATTGATCATGAACTAATTTTTCAATAAAGTCCACTTCCTGTAAATCATTATCATCTCCAGGTTGCTTGTAAATGTTGAAAATATTCATCACCAATGCCATGTTTCCAAATGATAGCGTCATCAGTCCATTACTATAATTAATCAATGCATTAGAAGTTGCAAGAAACGGACGTCCTAAAATAACAGAAAATGAATTGCATGCTTCAACAAGATCTGTGTCCAAGACAATAAAATCCACAAGATAAATGAATTTATCGACTTGTACTAACACATTTTCAACTATTCCTCTAGGCACTTTTACAGATCTATCAGCAAGTAAGAGAGTTACAGAAGTTGGTTTTTACTCACCTAGATTGAGACATTGAAAAACTAAATATGGAAGTAAATTCACACTAGCTCAAAGATCAAGCAAAGCTCTGTCAATTTTATGTTCTCCAATAAAGCATGAAATTGTAGGACAACCAGGGTCTTTATATTTCAAAGCATTATTGTTTTGAAAAATGACACTTACTTGTTCGGCTAAAAATGCTTTCTTTTTCACATTCAGTTTTCTTTTCACAGTGCATAGATCTTTCAAAAGTTTAGCATAAGAAGGTACCTATTTAATAGCATCCAACAAAGGTATATTGATCCTTACTTGTTTGAAAGTTTCAAAGATTTTAGAGTTGTGATTGACTTTTCTTTGTTTGGTCATGGCATGAGGAAATGGAAATGCTAGCAAGGAATCAGTCTTTTCTTAGCAATGTTCAGATTCAAACCCTTCCTTACCCTCAGAGATTAACTCATCATCTTTCTCACAAGGTTCAAGAGTGGGTTTTTCAATAACCTTACCATTGCGGAGAGTAATGAGTGATTTGACTTGATCCATGTGTTGGCTTCCGGAACTATTTGCATTTGCATTGTATTTCCCTTTAGGATTTTGCTGTGGTTGAGATGGAAAATTACCTTTCTCTTGAAAACTGAGAGCAGATGTGAACTTTGCAAGAGTATCTTTAAAATCTGTCATGCTTTGAGCAAGTTAAGTGTTGATTGTCTCTTGCTTTTCAATGAATACATGCAATGTTTCCTCAAGATTTCTTCTAGAAGGTGGAGTATAAGGAGGTGCATATCCATGAGAATTTTAGAAATTATGATGTGCTTGAAACGGTGGCTGTGAAGTTTGTGCATTACTCTTCCAACTAAAATTTAGGTGATTTCTCCAACTAAAGTTAAATGTTTGCGAGTATGGGTTATGATTGGGGCTTTTGGAAACTGTTTAAAGCATGGGCTTGTTCATGGAGGCATTCCCTAAAAGAAGGCAAAGTTGGACAATCATTTGTTGAGTGTTCATTGGTTTCACATATTTGACATACAATTTTTTGAACAAATTTTAATTGATCACTCTTTTTAAATTCTAGCTAAAGATGCAAACTTGGCTTAGAGGTCATGATCTTCCCTAAGGTTGTACATTTCTCCACTAGATGTATGAGGTTAAGTTTTACTTGGTGTCTTATAAGTGCCTATAGTGTCCCAATTTTGAGCATTTTCAGCTAGCAAGTCTAGGTACTCCATTGCTTCATTAGGGTCTTTATCTTCAAAAATTCCATTGCACATCAATTCTACCATTTGTCTATCTGTAGGTGCTAACCCTTCATAAAAATGTGAAACCAATCTCCATGTTTCAAAACCATGATAAAGGCAAGTACTAAGCAAGTCTCGATACATTGGTAAAATATTTCTCCTGGTTTTTGAGTGACAGTGATGATTTGTCTTTTGAAAGAGTTTGTTCTGTGAGACGAAAAAAACTTCTTTAAAAATTGTTGTTGCATTTCATCCCAAGCACGAATGGATCCTGATCTCAAATTTTATAGCCATGTTTTAGCTTTATCTTTTAATGAAAAAGCAAAAAGCTTTAATCTGATGGTGTTCATGCTACAATTTAAGTCATTATAGGTGTTACAAACCTCCTCAAATTCTCTCAAATGCAAGTATGGATTTTCTAGATCTAAGCCATGAGAAGAAGGTAAAAGTTAAATAATGCCTGGCTTCAAATTAAAATGAGATGCATCAGGGGGGAAAACTATGCATGAGGGTACACTTGTTCTTGTGGGATTCATGTGATCTCTAAGTGTTCTAACATGGTTATTCTCATTATGAAGAGACTAATTATCTTCTTCCGCCATATTTTCTGAAAATGATGAGGATACCCTACAAAGTCTACCACTTAATGTACATGACCAAACTCTCATGTACGTGTAAGAAGAGAATAAAAGGAAGAAAAGAAAAGAAAACGAAACAAAACAAAACAAAACAAAAGAAATAAAAGTTAGATAAAATGAAAAGTGAAAAGAGAAAATAAAATAAATATTATAATTTATACAAGAATTTACCTCCCCGGCAACAGCGCCAAAAACTTGACCAACCAAAGGATTGATGTCTTCTCCTAAGTGTAGGAGTGTCGAAGTAATAAATACACGGCAAGACCGGGGTCGAACCACAAGGAGGTTAACTATATAAACTACAAATAAAGAAATATATAATAACAGAAAATGAGTTGAAGAAAGCTTTGAGATGTGATATTGATATAAGGATTAAAAAAGATAAAATAATTGTCAAGGTTAGAGGATCCACTAATGGTATTTCAAACAAGTATAATATAAACTCTTTTTATTACTCAACTGGAAACCACACACAAAGGAGGTTCCAATCGGATTATAAATTGTTAACATGATTACATTAGTTATCTTATTCGAATAATGCTAATACTTGTAAATGTTGTCAGGTATTCATAATTATAATTTATGTTAACTGTCGCACCCTCGCGGCGGAGCACGGCGTCGCTGCGACTTTCGATTGATTTCGTGGTTTTTATGTAAAAGGGAGTCGCCACCTAGTATTTTGGTCACTAGGAACCCTAATTGGTCTTTCAAAGATTCTAAGGCAAGGGACTGGTTGTGTAAAGGGAAGGTATTAGCACCCCCAGTACACCCTACCTAAGGTAAGCTGCTTGGTGTTTTTTTTTTTTTCTAATCCCAACAGTTTTCCTAGGTTTGATTCAAATAAAATTTATTAAGATAGAAATCCAAGGAGATTCCATGTGCTTTGAAAGCTTATTTTTCCCTTAGTATTTCAAGCGTTTGCGACTCGTAAAGCGCAAGGAGGAGGGACAAAAAATTTAGAAATCTAGGGCAAAAAAAAAACCTATTTTTAGTATTTTATGCTCTCATAGCTCGTAGACCGTGGATAAAAAAAATTTGAAATGTCCTCGATTATAATTAAGGCTTCTTTCAAGGATGTGTGGATTTATTACTCCCAATAATATTTTGGATATTCGTCCTTTAAGGATTTTTTTTCCAAACATTAGCGGTGAATAATAGATGAATTCCCCCCAAAATAAGATTTTTATATTTTTTGAAATATTGGCCAATACCCTTTGGAGTCTTACAAACGTGTTGTTAAATCCAGAAATGCAAGAAAACAATTTTTGTTGTGTTTAAGAAATTCATGCGAAAACATATTTTTTTAAACTTCCAATATTTTTTGTATAAAAAAAAAGCGTTCAAAACATATTAGGGTATTGGCCGTATGCAACACACAAGAAAAAAAACATTTTTCGTTATATTTTTTTCAAAATGCAAACATCACAATTAGACATAAACACCAAAATGGAAAATAGCAAGTCATTATTCATATTATAAGAACTACAAGAAACTTGAAACAGTTCGTGACAAAAATCGTTCAAAGCCAAATCAACTTAAAATTATATGCACTGGAAAATACTAAACCTGCATGCATGAGGGAACCAAAGTTTTGAAACTGAAATTTTGAAATCCAAATCCTACTGCATGTGTCCATGAATCATGACCTATTTTCTTTTTACCAATCCGGGAGAAACTGGCATACTAGTTTCATACAAAAAGGAAAAGCTTGGGACGGCATGCTCTTATAACACAATTATATAACGGACTACAAACTAAAGAAAACCTGGCCGGCTATTTCAATTTAAAAGCATGGAAGGATACGAACAGAAAAGGGAGCTGATGATGAAGAAACAACAGCCCCCTTCCCCGGTTCCTCAGTTCTGAAACAACGAAAGAAAGAAAAAAAAGGGAACACTAGAGGCTAGCCCTCTTAACATAGTCACTCATCTAAAACTCAAAAGCTACGGCAGGAACAAAACAAAACGAGCTTTTATTGTATAGTAAAAATACCGAATGTACAAAGCAAGGAAAAAAAATGGGTGCAACAGATTTAAAGGCGGCAAAGGAGAAGATAGATAAGACTTACCTGCAGGTCTCACTGTTTTATTTTCTGCAGAAGATGAAATGAAACTAAGCAAATGTTTGTTTTCTCTATTCTCCTCTCTTCTCTGCCAATAACACCAGAATGCAAGACAGAAAACTCCCTCTATTTACTGCGTTTTTACCTCTACCTCTCTTGTTTTTTTTGTCTCTCTTTGCTGTGTTTTTCTGTCCCTTACTCTCTGTTTTTCTCCTCTGTTTCTGCTCTCTCTTTTCTATTTTTCTGCTCTTTTTTTGCCGCCTCTGTTAGGTCATTAGAAGGCTTATATATAGCCTAAATATGTTTCTATTTAGGAAGGATTCAATGCATTAATCCTAGGACGCAAATCCCTACTGATTTGCAGTAAAAAAACACAAAAAGGAAACTGCAACATTCTGATTTTGTGTTGGTGCTTTACGTCTGATTTCTTTCTAGTTTTAGAGGATGGTGTGGCTCTTTTCTTTCCTTCCATAGGGCCAGTTGCTCCCTTTGAAATGAGGCAACAAAAACATGGTCTTCAACTTCAAAAATCAGGCTTGATGAGAAAAGAAAACAACAGAGAAAAAAAAGAAAGAAATCAACTGGAGGGTGCAGCTGCAAGGTCCTATTTTCCTTATTCGGCGTGGTAAACATCCTGTCATTTATGATGATCCAACCCCCCTCTCCAGCTTTCAATATCATTCTTCAATTTAATCCCTCATTTTAACACTTTTGTATTCAGTCCTTGGTCCAAAAAAAATCCTTTGAATTAGTCCCGCGAACTTTGGCTATATCCTTCCCGCGGCAGAATTTTCTGCCCTCATGTTAGATATTCAAATGGGACTATCTTGAGCTTCTGATATCGAAATCAAGTGATTCAAAAGCCCAAATTCATCTACACGTCTAGGACTAAAACTTTGATGAAGAAGTCAAAGTGAGATAAAATCTTTTTACAGAATAGAATCTAGCAGTAATTTGGTTGGTTGAAAGGGATCTCCGGGTCTAACTCAAAAACTGACAAATGCCAAGAATTCTGATATGACTGAGAGTATGAACTAAGAACAAAAATCACAAAAACTAGGCCAAAAATAGAGTTTTTTTTAGTGCAGGCTCGGGTCAATATCCTTCTTGTGGTAGAATTCTCTACCTTCACGTTAGATATTCAAACGGGAACATCTTGAGCCTCTGATATCGAAATCAAGTGATTCAAAAGCTCAAATTCATCTACGTGTCTAGGACTACAACTTTGATGAAGGAGTAAAAATGAGATAAAATCATTTTAGAGAACAGAATCTGGCAATAATCTAGTTGGTCAAAAGGGTTCTTCATTTGACATCAAAATCTGACTGAGAATCTGCTCTAAGAACAATGATCCCTGGGACCTAATAAAGGTGTACGTCAATTTTTCAACATGTCATGAGTGACAAAATATACCTAGGATGGTCATATATCGTACAAAACCGAGTCAGAATCAGAGCCTAAGTTGGAATAAAAAAATTGCGACAACAGCAGAACCATTTTTTTAGTGCAAATTCTGAGGGATTTATTCAACCTTAAAGACCAGATAAAAAAAGAACGAATTTGGCATTATGAAGACTCCTGATCAACCTAAGAAAACTTGATGATTTTGGTAGTAAAGGGGAAGGATAAAAAAAGCAGAAAACAGCTCAAACAAGGTTTCAAAAAGAAAAAATATTCCTTTCTGTGCTTTTGTCAATCTCCTGGCGAATATGAGCTAAACTCCTACACTCTGTTCAAAAGAAGTATACACCATCTCTAACACGTGGGGTCCAAAATTGAGTAACAACATTAGCAATAAATCAAGTTCCTTTCATAACATAGGTGTCGGTTATACCATACGGTTGAGCTATGAAAGTACCAAGTATTTGTTGTACCAAGGGTTATACAACATAAATCTAGATTAACCATTTAACAAGCAAAGTATTAAAAGTGAACAAGATAACAAATACAAAACATGTTAGTACCAAACATTAAAGTCCATGTTGAGTTTAGCATAGTCCATGTTGACTTGGTGAAAATCCTTATCTTCTTTTCTGAACAAAACGTCATTACTAACGTCAGACTTTGAATAGATTGTCCATATGAAAGTTCTAGAAAATTGTCTCAGCTTTCCAACAAAAAAATAATCAGTGCATTTGGACTTCTAGAACTCGAGATATGGGCTGAACACTGAACAGTGTCTGGGCTGCAGGACAGATTCTGACTTCTCCATTGTTGCTAAAATTTGGACTTCCAAACAGCAGAATTGAGTCTTGGACTCCCATGAATGTTTTAGGCCTATGTCTTAGCTTTCTAACTATATAAACCAAATTGAAATCCAAAATCTACAACTCAAGATATGACCCAATGACTGAATAGTGTTCCAGTTTAGACTGAACCAACATCTCTTTTCTAAGCTTAACCCTCTCTTTGTCTTCTTGATGCAACCATATTATTCAATAGTTTCACCCACATTTAACTAGTTTTTTGCCTATGTTTTATATATAAAATGCCTTGATATTCTTTGTTTTATGTTTTGAAGGCACTTTTGGATGAAAGATGCAAAAAAGAGTAAATTGGAGATAATTGGCAGATTTGACCTTCAGTTGATGATTTGTGCAGAGCGTTAGCTTTAGAGATTGAAATGAAGTGATTCCAATGGAATTAAAAAGCTAACATCCATACCTTTCTGGACATTTAAGGTAAGAAAATAAAATAAGAAAGAGCATGGAAATCGCAACCTTCAAAGTCAAATCTTGCAATCTGCTAGTGTTGACCTTCGACCATTCCGACTTGAATATATGGAGCTACAGAAGTCAAATTAATGCAAACTCAATTTTATTGGATTCATGTCTCAAAGGTCTATAAACGCAAGGTCTATAAATGCTCCAAATTTCAGCCAAAAACGATGTCATATGAGGGAGATATGATTTTTCAAAGATGACAACTAAGTTCTGCCAGCAAACAGGTTTCTTGAAGAAACGAGTCCAAATTATGTTCTGAACATCTAAACCGATATCCAAGTTTTTATTTCAGCAAATTAGCTCTTCTAAGTCAAAGCTTGAAGATTTCATGCAAGGCTATTTCTCCTTTTTTAGGAAAATAGTTATTGAAGTACTTAAATGTAAACAATCTACTTAAGGGAGGACTATTTTGTAAAATAGAGACTAGGGTTTCCTAGGATATAAAAAAGAATGAGAGAAGAGAAGGGGGGCAGCCAGCCAAGAAGAGAAAAACGTCCCCTTCCTCTAAGAAACCCTAAATCATGCATTCTTCCTTCTTTTTGATTAGTTTTTCAACAAACATGCAAGGCAAAACACTTTTTCTTGGTTGCAAGGATATGAAAACCTTCGGATTTCAAGAATTGTGAGATTTATTTTACATTTTCTTTTCAGTTTATATGATGAATATATTTGTTCTCCTATGCTTATTTTTTCTATGATTGTTTATTTTAATTGCTAGAGCGGACTCTGAGTTATTATTGTAGACAATCTATTGCTAAGTTTGATATCAAAACCGGAGTTGTGGTATATGAACTTGTGAAGCAACTGAGTTTAATAATTGTGGCGGATCTACATTATTAATCTTAGGGAGAACATTCAATCAAATCAAACATAGACTGTTGACAATTATGTTTTCTTGATTAATCAACTTATCTAGTTTTTAGGGCTGCCATTGAATTAAATTACTAGTGCGGACACTGTGGTTGTTTTTGGGATTGGAGTAATGATTAACAGGGACAGTCGGGGGCATTCGTATTTCATAGTCAGAGGTGAAATTCTTGGATTTATGAAAGACAAACAACTGCAAAAGCATTTGCCAAGGATGTTTTCATTAATCAAGAACGAAAGTTGGGGGCTCAAAAATGATCAGATACCGTCCTAGTTTCAACCATAAACGATGCCGACCAGGGATTGGTGGATGTTGCTTTTAGGACTCCGCCAGCACCTTATGAGAAATCAAAGTTTTTGGGTTCTGGGGGGAGTATGGTCGCAAGGCTGAAACTTAAAGGAATTGACAGAAGGGCACCACCAGGAGTGGAGCCTGCGGCTTAATTTGACTCAACACGGGAAAACTTACCTGGTCCAGATATAGTAAGGATTGACAGACTGAGAGCTCTTTCTTCTTTTTTTTTTGATCAAAATGTAAGTATGTTAATAGATTAAAAATTTACATTGCTGGAACCAGCAAGCATATACACAATAAAAAACAGAGAAGGGAAACACAGTCCCTCAGAGGCTGAGCCAGAAAGCAACTGAAAAGCAATAATGGTTACGAAAGGAACCGAAATATTACAAGGTTCCCAACCTAACACACAGAAATAAAACCAAACTATAGGACATTCATGTAGAGATGAAGCCTCATCTTCCATGCAAAGAAAAACCAAAATATCCATGCACAGGCTGAGGAGATTCAGCCAATCAAAAGACAGCAGAGGAGATGTATCCTTCATTCATATTAACCATGCTAGGGCATAGACGTGAAGATGCAGCCAACCATGCAGATACATAAATGCAGCCAACCATGCAGCCAATCACCAGTGAATGGACGAGGAGACCATGCACATACCCATGAAGCATTTAATAGTCTGCTTCCATAAATACAGCCAACCATGCAGCCAATCACGCATCAACACAAAGCAAAACCAGCCAAAGAGAGCAACCATGCAAACACGTGGAATTGCAGCCAACCAGAGACCAACCGAAGAAAGCAACCATGCAGAGACGTGAAATTGCATCCAGTCAAAAATCAGCCAGAGAAAGCAACAGTAACATATAAGCCTTTCCATGCAGAGACAAGAAAAGCCAGAGCAGGGACGAGGAAACCATGCACGTCAAAGGAACATGCACGACAAAGCAACAAAACAAGAACTCAGTAGGAGCAGTATCATCACAGAGAACCCAAAGCAACTCATCTCAGTGCAGACCAATGAATGGCATCACCATAGCGATCAGCCACCAGTCAAGCAAGAACGGGGAGATCACGCTGATGGAAGCGTAGTATCATGTAGAATAACACCTGAAAACGCCGAAAGATAGGCTCCACAAGTGAGCAAGAATTTTCAAAGACCCTTTTGTTCCTTTCTTCCCATATCAAGTATACAACTATACTAAGAAAGACCTTTTTCATTCTAGTGACAGCAGTTTTCCCCTTGAGGTGAAGGCCCCGAACTGAATTATTAATGGTGGTCATGTCTCTGTTTAGCCTAAGCCAGGATTTGACTTTCATCCACAAGAGGGATGTCCATCTGCAGGCAAAAAACAGATGACTGTGACTCTCTTCATGATCCTGACAAAAAACACAACTAACATCAATGTCAACAAAATATAGCTTGTCTTTTGTTCTCAGCCGCTTAAGCAAGGCAAGCCACAAGATAAAACTATGTCGCGGAAGACACCAGGACTCCCAAACCACATTAGCCCAAAAGACAGGGGTGCCTTTGGTTCTCAAGTATTCATAAGCTTTAGCAGAAAAAAGCTTTGTAGTAGTATCCCAACTTTGCAGCATAGAGACTACTGTTGGCTGCCCCTCACAGTCATCAAGAAGTCGGTCACGTAGCTTGAGGAAAGATTTCCATAGGGGGGAAGAGGTTTGTTGAAGGGGAACCGTCCAGATACTGGTGTCCTGCAAATAAAAATGGTGCACCCATCGAATCCAAATAGAGTCAGCTTTCAAATGAATATTCCATAGCTGCTTCACAAGAAAGCAATTGTTCCTTGCTTTAATGTCATATAGACCAAGACCTCCTTTAACTTTTGGCAGGCAGACGTTCTTCCAAGCAACCAATACAGACATATTCCTGACTGTACTATCAATCCAAAGGAAGTTCCTGCAAATACAATACAAGTAATATGATTGATAACACACTCTGGCATGAGAAATTAAGATACTAAGCCAAAATTGAACCATTCTAAATAAAACAGAGCCAATCAATTCCAGCCGCCCAGCATAGGACAAGTGTTTGCCCATCCAGCTTTGAATAACATTTTCAAGTTGATGCAAGAGAGGATAGAACTGGCTAGCCAGAAGCCTGTGTGGGCTGAGGGGGACCCAAGGTATTTGAAAGGAAAGCTACCTTCCGAAAAACCAGAGTCTTGAAGGATATTGTGTTTCAAGCTGTCACCAACACCACCAAAATATATAAAGGATTTCGTTGCATTAATATGAAGTCTTGAAGCCCGGCTAAAAGCATGAAGCTGCTCAACCAGAATTTGGACAGAAGAACAATCCCCACGGCATAATAAGAGAACATCATCAGCAAATGCAAGATGACAAATATGATGAGGCGCACACTTTGGGTGAAAGTGAAAAGCTTGTTGTTGACTGGCCATTCCCAGCATACGGGAGAAGTATTCCATACATATTAGGAATAGATAGGGAGAGAAAGGGTCACCTTGCCGAACTCCACACTTCCCAGGGAAGAAACCATAAAGACTGTCATTGACAACAACAAAGTATGAGGAGGTTTCCACACATAGCATCATTAGATGAATAAATCTCTGGGGAAAGCCTAACAAAAGTAGGAGAGCTCTGAGAAAAGACCATTGCACCAAATCAAATGCTTTCTTGAAGTCAAATTTGATGAGGCATCGGGGGGAGGTCCTCTTTCTACCATAATGCCGGAGTAATTCTTGAGTCAGATTAATGTTATCAATCATGCTTCTCCCACCAAGAAAAGTGTTTTGAGCTGGATTAATGATGCCCTGGAGGGCACGTCCTAGTCTTCCTGCAAGGATTTTTTAGATTACTTTGTAAACCATGTTGCAACATGAGATAGGCCGAAAGTCATTTGCAGAATTAACATTAGTAGATTTTGGAAACAGAGCAATAATGGAGTCATTGATCTGCTTTAGAATCCACCCAGAGGAAAAGAAATCCTTGACTGCCGTATAGAAATCAGCTCCCATAATATCCCAAGACTGTTTGAAGAAAAGAGAAGAGAATCCATCAGGACCAGGAGCTTTATTGTTTCCAACACTGAAGAGAGCTTCCTTAATGGCTTCATTAGTGACAGGAGCTAGAAGAAAATCAGATTGATCAGTATGCAGACAAGGGTCACTATGAACAACTTCCTCATCAATAGGAGATACAGCCGAGGAAGTGCCAAGGAGACTTTGATAGAAATGAACAAATTCAGCACCAACTTCATCTGTAGTGGTAGTTAGATCCCCGTTGCTACACTATGTTGTATTAAACTCAATCCATCTAGAAGGTCAAGGAAGGCAGCCACCAGCTGTCACCGCCCAGCCACCAACCGCCCAGCCACCAGCCACCAGCTGTATGCCGTTAGCCGCCAGCCGCCTTCACACTTGAAGGTTGAAATATCTTGTTTTGAATTCGTGTATAAATAGCAAGCTGAGCTTATGCTATTATGTGTGGGAGATTAGAGAGAAACACTAGAGAGAAGAGAGAGGGCGTGTATTGTAAGCTTTTTGTGTTTGTAAGCTTTTGTTCTTGAAATAAAACTTTGTGTTTTGTCCCCTATGAGTGTTTCAAAGCCACCACCAGTGGTTTCTCCCACCAACAATTGGTATCAGAGCCCCGTTCGTCAGAAAACAGAAGTGTTTTGGGAGATATCCGAATTTTCAAAGTTGTCAAAAACAAGTTTTGATCATTCCATTGTGTAGAGCTCATCCATACAAACTCACTGACGCAAGAATCAGCTTCATCGGAGACGGAGGTAGCACACATACGCCACCTGAAGATTCTGCACTGTTTGCTCAGTCGTAGCCATGCGCGCTAGAGGTTGAAGACGAGTGTCGTCCACGCGCGCCATATATCAAGCCTTTTAAGCCGAGCCCAGCCGAGCCGTAAGCCGCGCCTCCAGCCGCGCCGAAGAATATTCCCAAGAATATTCCCGTTGAAGCCGAGCCGCAAGCTGAGCCGCTCGTTAGCCGCAGGCGAGCCGATAGAATGTTCCACAGAATATTCCCGGTTCAACCCAGCGAATCGCCCGACGCCCATAATTGGTGTTTTGACCGGTTCACCCTATTTCTGACCCAGTTTCAACAAAGTCAGACCGGTTCCCGACTATTTTGACCATTCCGGATCGATCTACAGTGTCCGTTTAGCCAAATACAACTCCCAGAAGGAGATATAATCATTCAAAGAGCAAAATGACTACAGAAAGTACATAAACACTCATCCCGAAGTTGACCAAAGACAACTATGATAGTTGGTGCATCAGATTAAAGGCATTCCTTGGTTCACAAGAGTGTTTGGAGATTGTACACTATGGTTATAATGAACCAGAGTCCAAAGAAGAAGAAGATGCTTTACAAGAGGCACAGAAGCAAGCCCTGAAAGTCAACAGAAAGAAGGACAACAAAGCAAAGACCATCATCTACCAAGGTCTTGATGAAGATACATTCGAGATCATAGCTTCCGCTGAAACATCACATGATATATGGGAGGCTCTCCAACAAAAATACAAAGGTGCTGACAGAATCAAGAAGATTCGTCTTCAATCTTTGCGAGGTGAATTTGAGTTATTGCAAATGAAGTCCTCAGAATCTATTTCTGATTATCACACAAGGATTATGGTGATAGTCAATCAGATGAGGAGAAATGGAGAAGCCATCGTCGATTCTCGAATTACTGAGAAAATTTTGAGATCCCTAGATCCAAAATTTGATTTTGTTGTTGTCGCCATTGAAGAGTCCAAGGAAGTGGACAAGTTGATAGTGGATGAACTTATGAGTTCTTTGCAAGCTCATGAGCAGAAGATTGTAAAGCGAAATGGAGATAAGGCCATCGAGCATGCCTTACAAGCAAAGATGTCTCTCAAGGACAGATATAAGCAAGGGGAGACTTCAACAAGTGGATATACCACTCAAGCAGGAAGTCAACAATCCAGAGGAGGATTTCAGCAATTCCAAGGAAGAGGATCTTGGAATACAAGTTTTAGAGGAAGAGGTGGCAGATATACCACCAGAGGAGGTTGAGGACAACAATCATTCACTCCTAGAGGAAGAGGAGGCGGTTACAATAACCGTGACAAGAGAAATATCCAGTGTTATAATTGCAAACAATTTGGGCACTATAGCACTGAATGTCAAAGGAAAGCTCCATTAGAGGTACGTGAGCATGCCAACTATGCAGAGAAGGATGATAGAGAAGAAGCTGCATTTCTTGTCCAACAAGAACTTGGCGAGAAACAGGAAAATATATGGTATCTAGATACTGGAGCCAGCAATCACATGTGTGGCTACTGAGAGTTATTTGGTGATCTAGATGACACCAAGCAAGGTCTAGTTACTTTTAGAGATACCTCAAAGGTTCCATTCAAAGGTAAAGGCAGCATCCCAATCAAGTTGAAGAACGGCGATTCCAGCTACATCACCGATGTGTATTATGTCCTAGCCATAAAGCAGAACCTGATCAGCTTAGGTCAACTTTTGGAGAGAGGATATACTTTTTACTCGAAGAATTGTCATCTGACAATTAGAGACAACAATTGGAGATTAATTGCCTATGTGAAAATGTCCAAGAATAGGATGTTTCCTTTGAACATCCAGTATGATGCAGCAAAGTGTTTGAGTGCCATCACCAACAGTGAAGAATGGCTTTGGCACCTGAGGCTTGGACATCTGAATTTCACAAGTCTGAAGATGCTAGCAAGCAAGAAGATGGTCAAAGGTTTGCCTCACATTGATCATCCAGATGAAGTCTGTGAAAGTTGTGTCCTCAGCAAACATCACAGATCCAGTTTTGCCAAAGAAGTCAACTGGAAAGCAAAGAGGCCACTGGAGTTAGTACACACAGATGTGTGTGGCCCAATAACGCCTATGTCGACTGGACAAAATAGGTACTTCCTCACTTTTATTGATGATTTTAGTAGAAAGACGTGGATATACTTTCTGAAGAGGAAGTCAGAAGTATTCAATTGTTTTAAAGATTTTAAAGCAATTGTGGAGAAGCAAAGTGGCTACATGATCAGAACCGTGAGATCTGATCAAGGTGGAGAATATACAGCAAATGACTTTGAAGCCTATTGTACACAACAAGGCATCAGACATCAGACAACACCAGCTTATACACCACAG
>Ga0325411_1001151_pt1 | contig 29068 bp, 13 predicted proteins | sample PopdelMetagenome_13_FD_206181 | JGI IMG/M metagenome (GOLD analysis project Ga0325411, IMG submission 206181) | Populus deltoides microbial communities from Bellville, Georgia, United States - Xylem-PdIQD-R4 | ecosystem: Host-associated > Plants > Phyllosphere > Stem > Wood/Secondary xylem...
CCAAGAAATAGAGAATCTGAAAGCATCCATTCCCATTCCCCTCATTCTTTGCACATCTTCCTATAACATTTTGTGTGTAAAATATATCAACAAGTGTAATGGTGATCAGATCCACAAAAGGCAACTAGGAGAAAAATAAGATGAACAGCTTACCTTATAGCGATTGTAGAAATCAACCGCCACCTTTGCATTGCTGTGGTCACTTATCCTCTCTGCAAATTTTCAGAATTTGTTCTTAGATTCCTTTGAATATTTATTATTTGATAAAAATCATATTTATATCTTTAATTTGCACGCACTTTCTCCCCCTAACCCCAAAAGTCACCTTCTTTCTTTCCTTTTTCTCTCTTCTTTTGGATTTAATAGACAAAATACACTATGGTTTTAGGCAGGCCATCAACATGCTGGCAGGTGACTCCTTGAGAGATTTATATTCGTTGTTTTAGTTAGGAAAGCATTGTAAAGAACTCCTGCATTGAATAAAGAGATACCTGGATGCTCCTCGATGAAGGTGTCCCATATATTTGGCCCTTTGCCTCTCCTGTTTGTTTCACCTTCAAACTGCATATAATTTAAACGTTATCAGAGAACAAACAATTGAGGCGTTTCTCTCCTCGACCAGAGTACTTGAAGCAATGTTGTACCTGGTAAGCTGACGAAGAAGATCCAAAAACGAAACCATCTGGGAAAGAATTACGACTCAACTTGGCAATACTTCCCATGATATACACTAAGTCTTTGTTGAACAGCCTCCAAGAAGAGCAATAAAAGCTTGGGATTGGTTTACCAACTTTGCTGACCAAAGGGATCAAAATAACAGAATAAAGAAAGTATTCTGAGAAATAAATAAATGAACGTATGATGTATATATATTTTGTTGCAGGGAAATTTGAGTAATTATTTTGTAAGAACATCGAACATGCCAGAGCCTATTTATAGGCATCATCTGAAAAGGTTATTCTCCACAATCAAGCACCTGGACAATTATTATTTTTTTATTATTTCAATTGACCGATCAAAGAAAATTCAATTTAGAAATTCTAATTGTATATTTGTCATTTGAGGAATTTGCAGTGTTGATAGAAACACCAAACTTAAGATTTCGTGCTCTAATTGCACTGTGATGCTTACCAATTGTTCTTGAAGCAGAGAAAATTAAGCAACCTAATACAAAAACTTGGCAATAAGAGTTTATGTTGAACTCTTTATGTGATGAAACTTGGCAATAAGAGTTTATAAAAACCTAATACATGTTCAATTATTTATGTTGAATTAGTCAAGTCAAGCAATACACATGATCAAAAAACTTAAAACACTATTTTTTTAACCTTATCTAAAAACTTAATTTTTTGGGTTGAAGTATTTTTTTAATATGATATCAAAATTTTAGTGACCAAATGATTACAAGTTTTAATCTCATCATCTTATTTTCTCTTGTAATTAAAATTAATTAATAGTTTGAATCTCAACATGCTTATTTTTTTTTCTAATTAAAATTAATTAATAACATGAGGTAGTGTGGGTATGTATAAGTTTCAAGTTCAAAAGCCTTTCAATTGAGAGATTATGTTAGAAAATAATATAAAACTATTATTATAACCTTACCTAACAACTTAAACTTTTAAATTAAAATTACAAGTTTTAATTTAATATGATATCAAAATTTTAGTGACTAAATAATTACGAGTTTTAATCTCACCATCTTATTTTCTCTTGTAATTAAAATTAATTAATAGTTTGAATCTCACTATGCTTATTTTTTTCTAATTAAAATTAATTAATAGCACGAGATAGTATGGATATATATAAATTTCAAGTTCAAAAAGTTTTTAATTGAAAAATTATATTAGAGAATAATCAGCGGTATCACAATAACATTATCAAAATGTCAAAAACTGCCATTGCTAGTTCTGTGGGTAAATTGCATAATGACCTGCATGTCCTTTTCTGTTGAGATTCAACAATGACCTTCTTTGTTGGTTGTTTTTAGAAAACGCGGGTTTGCGCTGGTCCCCTAGTGGTGAATTTAAACACTGAATACAAAGCTTACCACCAATATAGTGTATCAAGTTCACGTAATTGTTTTAAATTGTTCTTTGTTAGAAAATAGTTTTAAAAACATGGTTAATTGGCACTTTTAAAACCAAATTAAAAGGGGAAACAACTTAATTTTAGGGTTAAAATTTACTGGATTCTCCAACAAATTTATTTTTTATAACATGGAACATTAACATAATTAAAATAAATTGTGGATGAATGAAAAATTGATCTCAAAGAACCTTTAATTGATTTATTTTTATGACATCCAAAACACATTATTTCATATTTAAAAATAAAATTCAAGATTTTCATGTTGTTTATATCATGGAAAGTTTAATAGACATAATTGAGCCAAAATGAAGTGTGAGTTTTGGGCGTACGTCACACATTGCACTCACTCGATTCAGGTACAAGCAAATAATTAGTTTTTATCAGTCTATTGTAGACTTGGATTTGTTAGAAAATAATTCTTTGGTCCATAGTTTTTTATTTTACCAACCCATGAATGACAACCTTCTGAATAGTTTTATCTATGTAAAAATGTATAGTTTTTTAAGTAAAATTTTCATTTTTTACGTTTTAATGGCACATAATTAAAGAAAAATGGTGAAAATTGATTTTGATAATTATCATAATTAATTCCAGATTAAGTTTTGTTTGAAAACTCAATACATATCGATAAAAATTGATTCTGACAAGAGTAGGCATGCGATTAATAAGATAAACTGATAATTCAAATGCATAATTCCAAAACTATAATGGAGTACTACATTATCCTAAAAGGGTAAGGCTAATTTCGATAATATGCCAATAATAACACTCAACAGTGCCATTTTGCTCATATGTATAAGGACAAATTAACCTGTAATGAATACCAATAGTTTGAAAGAAACTATTTAACTTATGATATTCACAACCCCAATCAGTTTAAACAAATTTAATTTTGTGTGAAAACTAACGCTCAACAAGCACTTGAAAGCAATGGAATGTAGAAAACACATTTGATTTAGCAACAAGAGTGTTGCTATCCAATTTTTTACCCAAGTTTTTCGATAATTTTTTTAAAAAAACCAAAAATAGCAAAAACCAATGAAAACCCAAAAAATACGTTCTTAATATATTTGCATCGTTTTTAGCATTTTCAGCGTTGTCTCAAAAATTTAAATTTCAAAGGTCTTTTAAACGTGTTTGAATTTTAACGTGTCATTTCCAGAATTATTAATTTTCATCGTTCAGTCAATGTTGATTTTGCTTGTTTAAAAAAAAATCAAAATACACATGTTTTACAAAGCATCGTTTTTAACCCTTTCCTGTTAATCTTAAAGGGTATTTATAGGGTTTTATTTTAAAGGGGTTTGAATCCATTCTTGACCTTTTAATCTTAAGGGAAGAGTTGTGAACTCTTGATAAGAATCCGTGAGAAGCCTTTGATTGTGAACACATGAAAAGAAAGTTGGTTTTTTATGCAATTGTGTTTCAACCATAGGCGACTAAGTTGCCCACTTTCGAGGCTTTATTGGAGCAATTCTAACATCATTGTCGCCTGGGATAATCTGAAGTTGGTAGAGGGGATGCACATTGTCGCACCCAACATCGCGGCGGCCTTTGGAAATTAATCCTCGTGAATTATGGAAAAAGAATAGATTATCTGGCATCTTGTTCTTTTAGGAAAAATATCTTGTTTAAGGAGTCGCCACCTAGTATTATGGTCACTAGGAACCTTAACTGGTCAATAGAGATTCTATGGTTCGGGACTGGTTACGTAAAAGGGAGGATATTATCACCCCTTAAACGTTCTGCCTAAGGCAGACTACATTGCTGATTTTGTCTTAAATTGCTAAACATTTATTCATTTATGCTATGATGATTTGTTTATAATATTCCTGACTCTAGCGCCAGTGAATATTCGATCGTGAATAATTCCAACTCTGGCGTTGGTAAAAATTCCACCACAAATAATTCCAACTCTGGCGTTGGTAAAAATTCATAGCTACCAAAAAATTAGTATATTTTCTTTTCTTTTCCCTTTTATTTATGATCCTGATATAAGTGAATAAATTGACAAAAATATATTTTTTCAAAGACATGCAAAATTTTTATTTCTACACTTTCTATTTTTTTCTTTTTTTAGGGCTGGGCCCAGCTCAGCCCACATGGGCTAGGCTAGGCCCAGCCAGCCCGGCCCGGCCACTGGCCCAAACAAGTGGCCCGGCTGGGCTCAGCAGCACGCGTGTTGCTGCGCTGTGCAAGTGAATTAAAATTCACTTGCACAGTGTAAAAGACACTTGAAATAATTCAGAAGAAGAAGTCTCTTACCTGGTCTACTGGAGGCGAAGGCGCGCGGTTGCTGATCAACCAGCTATTTTCTTGCTTTCCCTGCCTTTGAGTTTATTCCTCTGTTTTTTTGTTTCGTTTGGTGATACTCCCTTCTGCAGGTTCACTCCCTCTCTGTTTTCGTCTTCCCCTCTGGTTTCCCCTGTTTATGTTTTCTTCGTCTCTTTGTGTTGTTCGTCTTCCTCTTTTTTCTTGTTCCTTTCTATTTGCGCTCCTGTATTTTTTTTTTGTCCTTCAGTCCCTCGGTTCTGTTTCTCTATTTTTTTCTCTGGTTCTCGGCCCCGGTTTCGTTCTTTTCTCCCTTCTTTTCTCTCCCAGTTTTTCTTCGTTTGGTTCGTGCTCCCCTGCGAGTTTGCCTTTGCCCAGCTTTTATAAGGCCAGAGATCGATTGGCACTGTAACGGTCGCCTCCTAAATGCCCTGTAACTGGTCGCCTTCCATGATCAAACGTAAGCGTTGCTGCCAACGGATGAAACGTCTCTGCCTTAATGGCGGAGCCGTTGCAGAGCAAGAAGACGGTGAACAGTCGCTGCAATACGACTCCGTTTTCCAGTTCTAAAGGCTGCTTTCAATTTGGTCCTTGTAATTCTTGTAATTTTGCAATCAAGCCCCTGGTTAAAATGTAATTGGATCCTTGAATTTCCGTGCTATTTTCAAGCTAGTCCTTGGATTTTAATTTTTGCAATTTGGACCCCAATTAAACCCTAAACTTTGAAATTTCTTTAATTAAGTCCATGATTTCATTAATTAAATTAATCCCAAGCCAATTAAGTCCAAAAACTTATCAATTTTCCAATTAAACTCTTCATTTTTATCAACATGAATAATAATGAGTAGTTTATTCTTGATGTCATGAATCTTATGAAAAAGTATTCTTTGCATTTTGAGATCATTGTTTATTGTCCAAAGTTGCTTGCTTGCTTGATTAGAAAGGACTTCTACCGGCACGTAATGTAGGCTGTGGTTTTTGGCTATGAAAGAAAAGGATTCATAAGGTTCAAAGAGTGTTTCAGGGTTTCAAAGACTGAAGATCACTATCAATAGTTTGACTCTTGACGTCATTTATATTTTCTTTTGCCGCTCTTCTTTGATTTGTTGCTTTTTTTTAATACTTTGCTAGGGCATACTCACTTTATCTTGGATGTCACTTTTTCTAGTGATTTGGGCATGCCCCCTAACATTTTGAGTTTCTTGAGCTTTTATGCCTTTTTGGCTTTCTCACAACATTTTCTCTTTTCTTATTGAAATTTTATCTTGCCCCCCAGTGTGGGGTGTGATCCTAGTTGGGATTTGTTTTCATAAAAGAAAAATTATTCAGGCTCAAAAAGGGATCGCAAGGGATGTACTTATTTCAGAAAGTGAAAGGAATAACAAAGATGGCCTTTCCTCATTTCAAGCGCAAGCAGCTATGATCAATAAACTTTGACCTCATCCAATATGATGGTTTGGTTTTGCAAAGATGCATTTCATGGGTCATGAGCAACGAGTTCACTACATACCATTATTCATACATTTAAAAACACATGATTCAAGAGTCATGGGGTAGGGGTGTTTATTCATTTCTTTTTTCTTTTTTTCTTTTTTTATCCATAGTTTAGTAACCTCAATGATGGAGTTACTTGATTCACTTGTCATTCTACAAGTAGAACGTCAAAAATATCATTTTTGAAATCAAAATGCCAGATCAATTTTTCAAAACTTCAATAGGAAAATGGATTTTGAATTGCGTATATAAGATCACGTGAGGCTTCAAATGTGTATTTGTGAGTTCTTATAAGAAAACTCTCTCGGGAAAATGAATACTGCTTGGTCGTAAACACAATTGAATGACAAATTCAATATTTCATTAAAGCTTTGGAAAAGAAGTTCAACAAAAAAGAACTTATGGCAACATCTTAGGCTATGAATACTGGCATGGAAACACATAAAGGGGCTAAACATTTAATGATCATTGATTGGAATTTCTGGAATCTTTCAATCATTCATTCTCCTCAACAAAGGCATCTTTTCAACACTTAGTTGCAGTCACATGCAGACCATTCTCGACCTACTATCACCATAGCTTTATCTCCAAAACAGTTAATATCTGGGAGTCGGTGCGAAGAAATTAACTATAGGAATGGTAAGTGCCTTGGCAACCCCCTTCATTGTCCTTTCCTTTTTCGATGAAACTGTTCTTTTCAGTCGGATCAGCAATTTTACCTAACCCAATGGCTTGTTCAATCCTTTCAGCTATAACAACCAGGTCAGTAAAATGTTGTGCAGAGCTTCTAACGAAGTATTCAAAGTACAGAGCTTTAAAGGTGTTGGAAAATAAACTGATCATCTCTTTTTCCAACATGGGAGGATTAACTTGTGCAGCTACCTCACTCCATCTTCAGGCGTATTCTCTTATGGACTCTTTGTTGTTCTTCTCCATAGCTTGCAAGCTTAACCGATCAGAGCCCACGTCTATGTTGAACTTAAATTGCCTCATGAAGGCATCAACTAAATCCTTCCATTTTTTAACCTTGGTATTGTCCAACCGCATATACCAAGTGAGGGTAGTGCCACTTAAGCTGTCTTGAAAGAAATGAATCAGCAATTTCTCATCTTCAACCACCTCAGCCATTTTGTTACAGTATGCTTTAAGATGAGTTATAGGGCATTGAGTTCCCGGCCCGGCCACTGGCCCAAACAAGTGGCCCGGCTGGGCTCAGCAGCATGCTTGCGCTAACGCACGCGTGTTGCTGCGCTGTGCAAGTGAATTAAAATTCACTTGCATAGTGTAAAAGACACTTGAAATAATGCAAAAGAAGAAGTCTCTTACCTGGTCTACTGGAGGCGAAGGCGCGCGGTTGCTGATCAACCAGCTATTTTCTTGCTTTCCCTGCCTTTGAGTTTATTCCTCTGTTTTTTTGTTTCCTTTGGTGATACTCCCTTTTGCAGGTTCACTCCCTCTCTGTTTTCGTCTGCCCCTCTGGTTTCCCCTGTTTATGTTTTCTTCGTCTTCTTGTGTTGTTCGTCTTCCTTTGTTTTCTTGTTCCTTTCTATTTGCGCTCCTGCGTTTTTTTTTTGTCCTTCAGTCCCTCAGTTCTGTTTCTCCGTTTTTTTCTCTGGTTCTCGGCCCCGATTTTGTTCTTTTCTCCCTTCTTTTCTCTCCTAGTTTTTCTTCGTTTGGTTCGTGCTCCCCTGCGAGTTTGCCTTTGCCCAGCTTTTATAAGGCCAGAGATCGATTGGCGCTGTAACGATCGCCTCCTAAATGCCCTGTAACTGGTCGCCTTCCATGATCAAACGTAAGCATTACTGCCAATGGATGAAACGTCTCTGCCTTAATGGCGGAGCCGTTGCAGAGCAAGAAGACGGTGAACAGTCGCTGCAATACGACTCCGTTTTCCAGTTCTAAAGGCTGCTTTCAATTTGGTCCTTGTAATTCTTGTAATTTTGCAATCAAGCCCCTAGTTAAAATGTAATTGGATTCGTGCATTTTGGTGCTATTTTCAAGCTAGTCCTTGGATTTTAATTTTTGCAATTTGGACCCCAATTAAACCCTAAACTTTGAAATTTCTTCAATTAAGTCCATGATTTCATTAATTAAATTAATCCCAAGCCAATTAAGTCCAAAAACTTATCAATTTTCCAATTAAACTCTTAATTGGATTAATTAGATTAATTTCAAAGTTTAATTAAACCCCAAAACTTCCAATCATGTTGCCCTTAACTCAAATTTTAATTCATTCTTCATTTATTTTATTTTCACTAGTTTTTCATCATTATTATTTTTTTATCATCATTTTTTATCATTTTCAGTAAATAAAATAATAATAATAATTATTTTTTTTATCATCATTTTTTATCATTTTCAGTAAATAAAATAATAATAATAATTAAAATAAAAATGGTCAAAAATTGGGTTATGACACACATCTTTCATTTGAATACGACCTTGCTCAATTTGGAGGCCTATAGCTCCACATCCAGGCGTTTGAAGTTCCCAACTCGATTAGCCAAAATATAGCCTACTTTCGAGGCCTCGTCAAAGTAATTCTGATGTCATCATCACTTGAGACCACTTGAATTTGGTTGAGAGGATGCACACCTTTCATGTGAGTCTAATCTTGTTCCATTTGGAGGTTTATAGCTTCACATTCAGGCATTTGAAGTTGCCAACTCGATTAGCCAAAACTGTCAAAAACAAAGGCCAAATCGTTTGAAAGACATGTCACTCACCTTCTCTTCTTTGAGTCTGAATGATGTGTCATCTGGTTAAGATTAGAGTTTTTAATTTAGGATTTGAAAAAGTTCAATTATGTCGCTATTTTGCCAATTGTGGCATATGCACCCTTAATTGGCTTTAAGCTCATTTGTCAGCCCCTAAGTTGACCATATTTTTCATTTCGGTCCTTGGTTCTAAATTTATGCATTTTAATCCTTAATTGTATAACAAACTTTCAATTTCTTCAACTTAGCCCTTGATTCAATCCCCCCAGACTTTAATTTCTTCCTTTAAAGCCTATATTAAATTCAAAAAATTAATTTTTATTGCAATTAAGCAGTTAATAAATTCAATTAAACCTTGAAAAATTCTAATTAAGTCCTTAAACATCCAATTTTTAATTTCTCTCCTCAAATTAAATTTTCTTTACTAATAAGGCATTCATCAGTCAAAAATACACTGTCAATTTTTTCAATCTTGTATATTTTATCCTCTTCAACCAATCTTCGGTGATCTTTTGGGCGTTTTAGTATATTTTTCTCACTAACATATATATTTTTTGTATTTTCTCTTTCCATTTTTTTATTTTTTTTGTTTGTGGAGCCCAAAAAAAAGGGTAACAACATATGCCATCTCTTTACAATACTTACGGAGCAAAGACTTGTTAAGTGCTTTGCATAATAAGTTTGTAAAGATAAACGAATTGTTCTTCAAAACTAATCTTCTAAAAGCATTTAGTTTGGTTGACTTAAAACTCTATCTTTGCAACAATCTTCTTCAACCAGAATTATGATCAAATAATTTATAGCTCGGTTAACTTGAAATTCCAATCTGATGATTCTCTATAACAAAAACAAAAATCTTTGTCTATAACTTGATTAACCTAAAATCCCATTCTGGTAATTCCCTTTAACCAAAACCAAAATCTTTGTTTGCAACTCGGTTAAATTGAAATCTCAATCTAGTGATTCCCTTTCAACCATAATGAAAATCTTTGTCTACAACTTGGTCAACCTGAAATCCCAATATGGTGTTTCCCTTTAACAAGTGTCATAACCTATTTTTGGGTTATTCCTCAATTTTTACCTTTTTCCTTGTAAAAAATTAAAAAAAAAACAAAAAACAAAAGCAATAATAATAAAAAGACCAATAATTTGGCAAAAGTTGGATGAGGAAGGTTCCAGATATATACAGGAAAATCAAGTTGAAATTTTGGATAAAAGTTGGAGCCTAAACATACCTTATTGTACTTAAAACTAGAGAGACAATGCAGATTTAAGGTCAAATTATATGATTTATTGACGGATTTATATAAAAATTAAGTCTAGAGATATAATTAAATTTTTAATAGGCTAAATTCATTTAATCATAGAAAAATTAAAATTTTAATCATGTTAAAAAATTAATTTGGGTCAAATTAAAGGTTGGTCTAACAACACCAAATGAAGGCTTTAAAGCATAATGCATTAGCTCCTTCAGTACTAATGTCCCTTTTTTTTTTTTTATCTGCATATGCTGGCTTTTTATTTTTTCTTATCCGCTTTCCGTTTTTGTCTTCTTTTGTTTTTTACTTTATTTTTCCTTTTCCTTGTTTATTGTTTTTTGATATATTCTAATTAGCCTTTTCAATATATCATTTTTTTTAAAAAAAAAGGACAAGAAAACCAACTACTATTAGATAATAATATCAAAATCCTAAAACATAAATGAAAAAACATAAAATCTTAAATAAAACAAGAAATTTTAAAATGTATATATATATATATAAAAAAATCCAAACAAAAAAAAAATCCAAACAAGATCTTCTGTGTCTTATTTCAGGAAATCCATGTAGAAGATACACCAGCAAAGAGGGTCCCCTATTGAACTAGATGTCGAAAATCTCATGTAAAAATTTAAATCCAATCCAAAATGTCACCCCTGGGAAAAGACAAGCTATTTCATCCAAGACATACTTTTTTTGTTTTTCATATGATTTTTCCATATATTATTCAAATAATTTACACTTTTTTAATTTTTTAATAAATAGTTCAAATTAAATTAATTATAAGTGAATAAGGTAGTTTTCTTTATTTATTTAAAAAACATGTGTTCTTTTTAAAGAATTCTATAAAAGTTTTCATAATTGTAAAGAAGTTTTAATTTGTCAATCATATAAAATAATATTTAACTGCCTAATGTAAAAATTAGGGACTAAAATTGAATTCTCCATTGAATCTAAAAATTAATATTTAGGATAAATATATAACACTTGAGAATAATAATTACTAAAAATATTTCACTTCACTTTATGTTATCATTAACCATTTAAATTTAAATTATTTCATTTATATGTAACATGAGAATAATTTAACAACAACATGAATAAAACTTTTTATAAAAATATTGCTTTTTTTTTTATTCTATGAGTTTATTCAAAGTAGAAAAATCTAAACTAAGGCAATAATAAAGAAAAATCCAACATGCAATTATCTAAGAATTTAATTTGTAGATTTCATGAGTTTTGATATAATTTTTAAAGAATTTTAATATTTGATGCTTTTGGATGGCTCATTTTTAAGCCTTTTTAGAATTTTGATAATCAAAATAATTAATAACTAATAGTTAAGACAAATAAATATAATTTTTAAGAATACAAAATGCAAAATTTTTTAACTTAAGTATATATTATTATGATATTTTCTCTTATTTTTCAATTATAGATGTTATAAATATAAATTAACACTACATACATGAATATTTAGTAATTAATAAATATTTTATTTTTCAATTTATTTTAATTTTATGTTAATATTATTTTTCAATATTATTCAATCATACATGTTACAAATTTTATTCATGATTTATTTTAATAAGTATTTAGTTTTTCAATATTATCAATATTTTCCCAAAATATTAAAAAAACATATAAAAAATTAAATAAGGATTCAATGTATTGAATTTGATGTAATTTAAATATGGTTTAATTTTCAGTTTTTTCATTCTTATTGGGCTTTTAAAAGTATTTTTAGAATTTAGATAGCCAAAATAAAGTACCTATGTAGTATAATATAGTTTAAGAGTGATTTAAGTGGTTTATTTAATGATATATAGGATTTTATATGGTGTGTGAATAAAAATAAGGATAAACGGGATTAATTAGCCTATATTTGAAGATTCATTAATATAAAGTATATTTTTAAAAAAAATTATAATTTCTCTATTAATATTTCAACCAATATAATTCTTTTTCTTAATTAGATAAGTATGATTTATTTATTAATATTGATAGTATATTATAATGTTGGTCTCGTGGTAAAGGTATGACCATTCACTACCATATCACTCTTTCTATTTTCTCCTATTTGCTTCCTTTCCTTTTCCGGCTTTGAATTCTTTGTGGTTCATCTTCTTTTTAGTTTTCAGATGAAATAAATTCCAAGGAAAGATTATGAGCAAAAGGAAAGGGATGAATTTATTAAAATAGTACAAAAGGTATATAAAGAGATGAATCATGATCAAAATAATCCTTTGTTGTTCAAACCGACCAGTTTCAGTTTGGTTCGGTTTTTTTAACAAAAACCGGTTTGGCTCGGTTTTTTTTCTGGGTTTTTTTCAGTTTGGGTTCGGTTTGGTTTTTTTGTTTTCAGGCTTATAAAACCGAACCGGTTGGTTTTTTGAAAATTTTAATCGATTTAATCGGTTTTTTTCACGGTTCAGTTTTTTTGTTATTTTTTTCCGGTTTTCTCGGTTTAATCAATTTTTTTGTTTTTTTGCTCACCTCTGCCTTTAGCTACTTCATTCAGCTTTGGCTCTAATTTGTTTGGATTTTTTACGCCCTTCATTTGTATCTTTCCTTCTTCTCTTTTGATTTCAAATTCAGAAAATCCTAAAAAAATATTTAAATAAAGAAAATAAAACATATATGAAGAATAAATACAAAAATATAAACAATATAGCTCAACATATTCTACTAGTTGCGAGAAACAAAAACATACAGAAATCAAAATAGAAAAGCAATCAACCTTTTCCTTTTTCATTGTTTAATTAAAACATTCTCAAAAGCAGTTCATAAATGCAGTTCTGCAAAAAAGAAAAATTAAATAAAAAAACCGTGAACATTGCTAAAAGAAAATATGGACCTTCGAAAATAAACATAAAACCTATACTTCCAGAGAGTCTAAATTTTGTTTTTCGCTTAAACAAAATCATATTTTTTATTGAATGATCATAATTAAGTATTACACCTCTCTTTTCTATTCACAGGAAAATAAAAATTCTCTTTTCTATTTGATTATAAATGAAAAAAGAAATAAGTGAAGAGTTCTAGATCATCATTTATTTGATTATTTCATAATACCATCCAAATAAATCATTCCTAGCTAGTATAAGAAAAACTAGCATCCATAGCCTTCAATCAAAAAGACAAATGACGAAGAACAAGCTCAAACATTTTATTCCAATCCAGCAGTCTATCCTCAAAGAACAATTTGTTTTTGCATTCCAAATACCCCCACAAAATACCGTAGGATAACATTTTACCTGCTCTCCATTAGAACCTTTTTTTTTTCATAGCCTAATTTTCCATCCTCCATTTTTGTATATATTTTTTAAAAAATAGAAAAATAAAAAAAATGTCTTACTAGGTAGTAAATTTAGTTAATTTTATGGGAAAAAAAATTGAGTATTATGGGAAAAAATGAGTTTGAGAATTTTTAAGTCATAATTAAAGGATTAATTGAAGAAGACATTGTTAAAAGAGCTTAATTTGATTTAATTTGGCTAAGATTGAAGTTCAAAATTGATTTTGAAACAAATAGCCAAGATAAAAGTCAATTAAAAACTTAATGGAATAAAGTAATTTAAAATTTTGAGTCAATTTTGTTTAAAAATAAATATTTAAAGAATCAATGATGAATTTGCAACAAATAAATAAATCTAGAGGAATAAATCGATTCAATTAGAGACACAATTTAAAAAAAAATATATGAAAGTAAAGAATTTTGGGAAACTAGAAACTAAATTAAAATTGAAAATTGAAAGAAATCTCAAAATTAAACATTTGAACGAAATTCAAAAATTCAAAAGCCAAGAGCTTTAATGAAAAATATTAAATACTAAGGGGACCAATTGACTTTTTGTTTAAATTCATTTCAGTGCTGTTTGTTTCATTCCAATCAATTCAGCTCAACTAATTCCATTTCAGTCCAATTATCTTTAATTGATTCATTTTAATCCAAGTTAATCAATCAATTAAACCCTAAAATCCAGCAATTTATTTCTAGTTTGCAATTGCAATCCCAAGTAAACAAGTCCAGATACCAATCTCCCAATTCCAGCTCCCAATTCTTGGAAATCAAACTATGGAATTCCTGCAAATCACAAAATTTCTAGCATCAAATCCCAAGACTTTGTCGCATCCGACATCTCGGCGGCCCACAAAATAATTCTCATCTTGTGGAAAAAGAACTGGTTTCTGGCACCATGTTCTTTTAGGGGAAAATATCTTGTTTAAGGAGTCGCCACCTAGTATTATGGTCACTAGGAAACCTAACTGGTCAACAGAGATTCTATGGTTCGGGACTGGTTACGTAAAAGGGAAGATATTATCACCCCTTAAACGTCCTGCCTGAGGCAGGCTGCATTGCTAGTTTCGTCTTAAATTTTTAAATGTTTATTAGTTTATACTGTGATAATTTACTTATAATATTCTTGACTCTGGCGCCAATGAATATTCACATAAAAAAAATTATTTTTTACGCATGCAAATATTTTTTATTTTTCTAGCTAAATAAAATACAATGAATAAAAATAATATAAATTTAAACCGGTATTTTTATTCCTGACTCTGGCGTTAGTGAATAAACCAATAAATTTATGTTATTTTTATTTATGCATGCATATTTTTTTCTACCTTTTTTACTTTTCTGTTTTTTTTTATTTTTTATTTTATTTTATTTTATTATTATTATTTTTTTGGGCTGGGCCCAACTCACCCCACATGGGCTGGGCTAGACCCAGCCAGCCCAGCCCGCCCACTGGCCCAAGCCAGTGGCCCGGCTGGACAAAACAACAGCACGCATGACGCGTGCAGTGCAGTAAAGGGGTTAATTATAATTCAAAGCTACCATGTCTAATGAATTAAATTGCAGAATGGGAAAGGATGAACTTACCTGGTCTGATGCTTGATGACGAAGACAAAGCTGTGGGTGATTGGTGCACTGGTTAGGCAACGCCTCGTTCTTCCCTTCTGTCCTCCTTTGCTTTCTCTCCTGGTCTTGGTTTCTTGTCTCTGGTAATTTTTAGAACGAAAACGTAAGGAAGAATGGCCTGCTGAACGCTTTTCTCCTTCTTTCTTCTTCGTTCTTGTTACTCTGTGAATGGTTTGTCCCCGTGCTTCTAGTATTTATCGATCTTCTATGCTCCCTCCGGTATGCTTCTGTTCGTTTATTGTTTGCGGAGAGACAGACGAAGACGATGATATATGAAGTAAGGTGGTGCCCCCTGAGTTACTTGTTTCCTTCTCTATGGCCTTCTCTGGCTTACCAGGGAACGGCGCCGAGCGCCCCTGTTTCTTTTAGAAGAAACAGAGGCACAAATTTTGCTCTTCCCCGGTTCTGTTTTTTTCCAGTTCTGCTCTTTTTTTCTCCTCCCGTCCCCCAGTTTTTCTTTTTCTCTCGTTTGTCGCTTTTTCTCCTCCTTGTGATTCCTCCTCCCCTTTCCTTTCGTTCTCTGGCTTTTATAGCCAGAGAACAATCCGTTTCTTCCAACCATTGATTGCAGGTGTAATGGCAGCTGTTGCTACCCAATTTTTGACCCATGTTTTGATATTTTTTCAGAAAAATCCAAAAAATAGAGAAAAACATCGAAAATCCAAAAAAATACTTTTTTTAATATATTCGCATCATTTTAGAATTTTTAGCATCGTCTTAAAAGAATTTAAATTTTCAAATATGTTTGGAACGCGTTCAACTTTTAACGCATTATTTTTAAAATCATTGATTTTCCTCATTGAGTCGATGTTGATGTCGCTTGTTTTAAAAAAAAATACAAAAAAATAAGAAAAATCAAAATTTACAAAAAGACAGAAGATGAGGGACCAAGTTTGAAAACCTAGCAACATTTTTGCCTATAAATACTGGTCTTCAACACACACAAAGGGAGGGAGGGTAATTTTGAAACATTAGAAAAAAACACCACCAAAAACCCTAAACCACAAAAATCCCTAAAAACCTAACTCTTTCTGCCCACTCACCGAAGCAGCCGCCGGCCCCCGGGGTCCTTGGCTTTTGCTCTCCCAGGACTAGAGAGCTAAGGACCCCCCGGCCATTGGAAAGGGGCCCTTCCCCCCCTTTGGCCGCTCATCCTTTGGAAACCAGAGCCAACCTGCCTCTCCACAGCTGCCCAACGCCATTTCCTTTTCTCTCAGCCACACCCCTACAGAAACCAGAGCTCCCCTTCTCCTCTCACAGCCCCAAAACCATTTTGTCCCTCTCACAACCCCCAAAACCATTTTGTCCTTCTCACAGCCGACCCCAACAGCCCCATCGCCGGCCTTCACCGACTATCCCCTACAGACCCGAACCAGAACCTCCACATCCACCGACAGTACCACCCCTCGGTTCTCTCTTCGCCCTCACAAATCAGCCTCCCTTTTCCCTCTCCATCGCCTTCCACTTTCATTTCCTTTTCTCAGCCGACCCATCGGTTTTCCCAAACCAGAGAGCCTTCACGCTCCCCTTCCACATCAGCGCCGTCCACAAACCGGCCACCAGCAACAGCCCTTCTCCAGCAGCATGCCCACAGGTGCCGTCCCTTCCTCATCTGCCAGAGCTGCCCGCCTTCTTCAACCAGCAGCGACAACCCGCAGCCATCGCAGACCGATCCAGATCTCCACCAGCCGCCGCCCAAGTACCTGAAGCAGAGGAGAAGACGGCGAAGCCCCAAGAACATACCTGAGAAAGAAGAAAGTGAAGCAGACAAGGATGGAAAGCAGAGGAAAACAGATTTAAAAAATAACTAAAACCGACTGCTTGTGCGTTTTCTTTTGGTTGTAGGTGACGGTGATCTTCACCGCCGGCGAGGAAAAGAAGAGGGGAAGAAGTCGATCCAGACCACCCCTGTTACTGGGTTGTTCTTGCGGCGGCGCGTGCACCCACGCGCCGCCAGTGACGGTGGCGCGTGGAGAAGACGCGCCACCACTGTTCCCGTGCACTGTTCCTGCATATTCCAGAAGCCTTTGGATGTTTTAGGGGCTGTTTTGTAATTTTAAATTGTTTGTGTAATTTTATTTTTAGTATTGAATTTTTATTATTTGTAGTATGGATGTAACAAAAACAAAAGAAAAGAAAAGAAAAGAAAAAAATATAGTGAAAGTGTATGTGTGTGTTTGTATTTGTTTTATGGATGTTTCTTTTTATTTATTAAAATTGTAAAGATTAAAGAAGAATTTAATATTTTGATTGGATCACGGTCAAGAATTATTAACTTATACGTAAGTTGTATTTCTAATATCCGATGAAAAAACAATTATTAAAACTTCTTTAAACATATCAAATTCACGAAGCAGCTTACCTCAGGTAGAGTGTGTTAGGGGTGCTAATACCTTCCCTAACCACAACCAGTCCCTTACCCGCGAATCTCTGACAAGACCAGTACATCCGGTTTCCTAGTAGCCTTCAATAAATTACTAGGTGGCGACTCCAATGAACCAATCAATCAAATCAAACCAAACGACAACGAAAAGATTGCTAGCCGATGCCACGCGGATTTTCAGACGTGCGACAGCAGCGATGGCAGCGGCGGGCGTCCGTTGAAGAAGACGAACAGCGTATCCACAAACGGCGTCGTTTTGAAGTTTAACGATTATTTGCGTTTTGGCCCTTGAAGTTTTAAACGTTTTGTAATTAAGCCCCTAGTTCAAACTGTAATTGGCCCCCTGCATTTGCACGCCATTTTCAATGTGATCCTTGGATTTTAATTTTGTAATTTTGACCCCAAACTTTAATATTTCTTCAATTAAGTCCCTGATTTAATTAATTTAATTAAATCCAAAGTCTAATTAAGTCTAAAACTTATCAATTCTCCAATTAAGCCCCTGATTGGATTAATTAAATTAATTCCAAGCTTAATTAAGTCTCAAAACTTATCAATTCTCCAATTAAACCCTTGATTGGATAAATTAAATTAATTTCAAGCTTAATTAAGTCTAAAAATTTGTCAATCCTCCAATTAAACCCTTAATTTGATTAATTAAATTAATTTCAAGCTTAATTAGATTAATTTCAAAGTTTAATTAAACCCCAAAACTTTCAATCATTTTGCCCTTAACCCGAATTTTAATTCATTCTTCATTTATTTCATTTTACTTGTTTTTCCATCATTATTATTATTATTTTTCCATCATTTTTTTTATTTTATTTTTTTCAGTAAATAAAATAATAATATTAATTAAAATAAAAAAGGTCAAAAATTGGGTTATGACAGACTTCAACCTTTTCTCTCCATGAAACACACAATAGACAGAACACAAAGAACCATTCAACCTCTTTTTCAAGCGAGCAAGAAACCTCTCAATAAAGGAACCTGCCTCTCAACTCAACACCAGTGGAAAAAAAAACAGTGAAGAAAGATCTAAAAAAAAAATAGTTGTCTGAAAGGGTTTGAGACAAACTTGCCCCTCTGCCTTCTTGATTGTTGTGAGAAGAACTTTATTTCTTTTTATAATATTTGTTGTGGTATTCTTCCAAATGTGCTTATATTAGTGGCTTAAATAAATGATACTTTTCAAAAGCCCTTGTTTATCTTATAGATTTTTTTAGGACAAACCCTATCTATAGTAGTTGTTAGATGGTTGGTTGTCAAAACCACCAAAATATAATTTTAATTTAACTATCACAAACAAAATAAATTTATAGTATGATCGTGAAAACTAGGTCAAACCCAAGGGAAATTTCGTTTAATCTTTTTACAGTATACTGAATGAGAAAGAATGGGCGATTTCAATGAAAAATTCAGGAAACAATAATTCTAAAAATAATAAATTGATGTCGTTAAATCATTTCAAGGGTCCACACATCCATTCCTATAAATCTGTTGATCATCAAAGTAAAATAAATATTCCTTCACATGAAGCAAATAAATTCGATATCCCTTAAAACTGAGGAAAATCGATGAGATTACAAGTATATTAATTAGAAAAAGCTCTCTAATCAATTTCTTACCATCAAGTGAATATAATATTGAAAGCAATTTTCGTTCACTCGGAAGTGGTCTTAGGAATAAAATCTATGCATTTATTCTAAGCAAACGTTCAAAAGCTTGTCAATTTTCACTTAGTTTATTCTTCTCTAATAAATCAAGATGAGAGTTGCAGCAATCTGTAAAACCTCTAGGCGAAAAATCATAAATTGACTAGTTTCATGTAAAACAAAAAACAATTCATAACTCTCAATCGGGTTATAAGAAAATTCAGAAAATTTGCATGGGGCCTTATAATATTATGCTTTAGCTTGGGTTAAAATTTTAGAATTTTTAGAGAAATTCAAAAATTTGACGAAAAATCACAATTTGACTAGTTTTACATTATTGGACATAATTTTCAATTCGACCATCAGATTGAGCTGAAATTTTATGAGCAACCTTAAAATACATTGAATAAAATCTGTTTAAAATTTTACAATTAACGGAACTCGTTAGTGTTAGCAAAAAAATAAGGACTGTCAAATAGAAGCAAAAAAACTCATTAAGGGTAAAATGGTTATTTGACATTAAAAATAAAACAAATCAGCTCTCCTTTTCTGTTATAAGCTGCTGATTGGGTAGAAATAAAATGTGAAAAGAAAAAAACAAGAGAAGAACGTTAGAAATCAAGAGAAAAACAAGAAAAAGTGAGAGAGAGCTTTGAAACTTGTAAGATTGAAAGACTTGTAGCAATATATTAAGGAAGAATCAAATGAAAGAAGATATAACAAAGGAGAGGAGGGCTGGCCACACTAGGAGGAGAAGAGAAGTTGGGAGAACTTAGATTTGTAAGCATGAAAAATTAAGATTCTTACTTGAGTGAAGTGTTTTTGAGTTTATTTGAGTAAGTTATCAAACAATAACAATTAAATTTGATTTAATTTCTTATATTCTTGACCTTTTAAATTAGAGTTCTTATGAGAATTTAGAGATTTTGAGAAAACTAGTAAACATGATGGAATTGAGGTAAAATAGTATAGAAATAGTGAATATAAGTAGTAGTTAAGAAAGAAATTGAATAAGTTTGAAGAAATGAACTTGTAAATGACACGATCAAAATATTGATGTCCTATCCCAAGTGTATGAGTGTCGAAGTAATAAATAACACAGCAAAACCGGGGTCGAACCACAGAGAGGTTAACTATATAAATTATAAATAATAATAACAATAACAATAATTGTTGTTACCCATTTTTGGGTTCCCACAAAAAAAAATTTGAAAATGAGAAAATACAAAAAAATATATCAAAAAATATTCGAAAGAAATCCAAAAAATAATAGGTGCGAGAAAAGGATTGGAATGCTGAAAAAATGATAAAATTCGTTGAGAAGGTTAAAAAATGCAAAATGTTGAAATTTAACAGTATATTTTTTACTGATGAGAGCCCTATTGATAAATAAAATTCAAGTTAAGGAAGAAAAGTCCAAAATCAGATGTTTATGGACTCAATGAAATTTTATCCAAGGTTTAATTGAATTTATGGAGGGTTTGATTGCAAGAAAATTGATTTCTTAAGTCAATTTAGGCTTTTATTGGAAGAAATTAAAGTTCAGGGGTCCAATTATAATTTTGAAGAGTTGATTTGATCAAATTAGGGGCTTAATTGCATAATTATTGAAGTTTGATGGCCAATTAAGGACTAATTGCATAATTATTGAAGTTTGATGGCCAGAATAAGAGAAGAACTAAGAAAAGAAACAGAGAGAGGGAGAGAACCAGACGCAGAGAGAGGAGAAGAGACGGACACGAAGGGAAGACAGAACAGAAAGGAAGCCAGACGCAGGGAGTGGCATCAAAGCTTCTTCCCAGAATCCCAATTACAAGCTCAGGAGGAATTTCACCATGCAGCGGCTGTGAACCAGGTAAGCTTTTCATTCCTTCTCCTTCCGTTTATAATTCCACAAACACTATGCAGATGTAATTTAATTACATCCTGGCTGTACAATTCACGCACGCTTTGCGTTTAAAAGGCAGTCGGGTCACTGGCTTAGGCCACTGACCCGGCTGGGGCCTGCTGGGTCCAGCCCAGCCACATGGGCCGGGCTGGGCCCAGCCCAAAAAAAAGAGAGAAAAAAAATCTTCAAAATTTATCTCAAAAAATCTGTGATTTTCTGCAAATATTTTACTGCATTTTGATCAATATTGGTTTTTATTTTTATACTGTAAAGATACAAATCCGGTATTAAAATACCCAGTTTTCGTCAAGACATAAAAAAATGTTTTTGTTTTTATGCATACAGCCAAGTCTCTCAAAAATAATAATAATAAAAAATCATATTGTATTTGAATACAACAAAGAAAATTTCAAAAATATGATTTTGGCATGCATTTTGGCTTTAATAACCAGTTTATTAAAGTCGCGAGAACTAGGCCAATATTTCAAAAATTCCAAAAAAATTATTTCGTTTTCTTTTAATATCTAGGGTTATGATCTTATATGTAAGACATATTCCGGATATTAAATTTTTTTGTTGACGTCAAAATTACCCGATAAGATAAGGATCTCCTTACCGAGGAGGACTTTTCTTAAACCATAGACGGACCAACAACTAGAAAGCATGATAAGACCTTAGATTTATCAGACAATAAAACAATGCAGCTTACCTTAGGTAGGGTGTATTTAGGGTGCTAATACCTTCCCTTTACGCAACCAGCCCCCGTACCAAATCTCTAAGACCAGTTAGGGTTCCTAGTGACCAAAATACTAGGTGGCGACTCCAACGAATCAAATAAAAAAAACGATAAAAAAAATCGCCAGCCGATGTCGCGCGAGTGACGTGCGACAATAATAATAATAATAATGAGTTAAAGAGAATTTAGAGATGTAAGATTAATGTGAAGATTAAACAATGATAAAAACAATTGTCAAGGTTAGAGGATCCACTAATGGTATTTCAAATAAGTATAATATAAACTCTTTTTATTACTCAACTGGAAATCACACACAAAGGATGTTCCAATCGGATGATTTGTCATTAATAGCTCATTATAAATTATTAACATGATCATATTAATTATCTTATTCAAGTAACACCAAACTTTTAAATATTGTCAGGAATTCATGATGCTAACTTATGTTAACAATAAATCAAGTTCCTTTCATAGCACGTGTGTAGGTTATACCGTACGGTTGAGTATGAAAGTGTCAAGCATTTATTGTAACAAGTGTTATACAACACAAATCTAGATTAACCATTTAACAAGTAAGATATTAAGAATTAATAAGATAAAAATGATAAGACATGTTAATAGCAAGTTGTTAAGGATATAATCTTTGAAGTCCATATTTAGTTTATATTATACTTATCCTAACACCATTAGTGAAACCTTTTCACCTTGACATAATAAACTTAGCTAAACATAATGAAGAAGATAAACATAAATAAACAAGAGGAGAACATGATTATATAGGTATAGTAAAGGAAATGAAAGGCATAAATAAGAGATTAATGAAACTATAACATGAAATAAAACTAGAACATTAAAACTACAAAGAAAGAAAGCAAGGAAATGATCTTGATCTGAAAACAAGATACCTAAATGCATGGCAAATGCCTCCTTTTATAGGCCAAAATTTGGAATTATTAATTTGATGACTAATTGTTGAGTGGGTGGCCATATCTTCACTTGGTGACAATCCTTATCTTCTTGTCTGAACAAAACATTATTGCTAACATAAGAATTTGAACAGATAGTACTCATGAAAGTTCTGGGAAATTGTCTCAGCTTTCAAACAAAACAAGAATCAACACATTTGGACTTATAGAACTTGAAATATGGGCTGAACAATGAACAGTGTCTGAGCTGCAGGATAAATTCTGACTTCTCCGTAGTTGCTACCATTTGAACTCGAAAATGGCACTTTTAAATCTTAGACTCCTTATGAAAGTTTTAGGCCTATGTCTTAGCTTTTCATACATATAAACCATACCTAAATCCAAGTTCTGCAGCTTTAGTTATGATCCAATAACCAAATGATGTTCCAGTTTGGACTGAACCAACATCTATTTTCTAAGCTTAACCTTCTCTTTGTCTTCTCAATTTCAGTAGTTAAACTCATTAATCAATCCTTTGATTTATGTGATAAGCCTGCATTTAAGATGAACATTTACCATAAATTAAAGGTATCTTATATTATTAAACATGTTATTATAAAACATGCTCTAGTAAAGGAGATATTGATACTTTAAGTGCAAAATGATGATATAAACCTTGATAAAAATGCACTTTTAAGTACTCATCAGTAACTAAGGATGAGGAAATAAAGGAATGAGGTTTTGATTGTTTTATGTTTGAGAAAATGATGTTCTTTATCTTATTTGAAGTATTCAAAATATGAACAAATTTGAAGTATTCAAAATATGAACAAGTGAAGAAACATCATAAGAATGTGAAAAGAATGAATGAATAAATGGTAGGAATAGTTCATGGAAGAATTCTTTAAGTGAGTTAAAATAAGAAAATTGATTAAAACTATATGTTGAAAATGAGGTGACAAATGAATGAAAATTTTGGTGCAAAACCCAATTAAAGAAAAGATATTACATGCTTCAAATTTAGGCACGTAGGAGAAATAATAATAGATTAATAATGTAGTGCAATTTGATTGATTTGGGAGTTGTTTCAGGAGCAAGGCATCAGGCAGGAGGAGCCAAGCCATCACGAGCAGACGGTAGGTGATTCGTCACTTTCTTTAAAAATTCAAAGTTGCATTATTAATTATGAGTTGTTTATGACATATTGATATTGGGAAAGTAGAAGAAGAAACTTTTTTGTATTATAGTCAGATGTTGGGTAATTCGTATGGAATTATCGGTTAGATTGACTATTAATAGAAAATAGCCGGATGTTGAGTAATTCATATGGAATTACCGATTAGATTGGCTATTAATAGAGAATAGTCGGATGTTGACTATCGAAGAGGGTTAGCCGGGTTTGAGGTAAAATTGTGAATTACCAAATTAAAAATTAAGCAATGAGTGTTGGTTGTAGAGGTCCTATAAGTATAGGATTAATAAATTATGAATGGGTTATTAATGTTGATATGTAGTAAGTTAGTGATGAAAGATAATTTGATATATTTTGAAGAATTGTGAACATAATAACTTTATCATTTTTAATGTGTTATCTTCCTTATTTCTTATTAATATTATGTATACAGGTTTTTCACGAGGTGATGCGGAGCGTTAAATATGGACTTTTTGTTTAAATCTGTTTATTTTGTGGGATGTAATATCTTTTCCTTTATATGTAATTTGTATTATATGTAGATTTTAATATATGTATCCTAAAAATATTTGCTTTTGGTATTTATACATTTAGAAAGTATGAGCAAGGAACTAATATTAGCAAACTATTCGAAAAGAATACTTAGAAATTATAATCATGCATGTTTAAAAGATGGATGCATGTTAATGTAATAATTAGTTCAATATGAATCCTTTGAGTTTGTATTTATATGTAGTTAATGTTTTATTTGTTGATGATGTAAGGTTGAGAAAGCACAACGAAGTATGGTTATGTGAAATATTGTATGATGAGATGGGAAATGATCCAGGATGGTTGGATCGAAGTGGAAGATTTGAGTATTGTGATTGAATGAAGTCTAGTCGATAACTTAATAACATCAAAAAACAAAGGAAACTCTGCCGAAATTTTTTTATTTAAAAAAATCCCATAATCTTAGACATATTATTCAATACTTGACATTAGTAAAGAAATGTTTGAGATTTCATGACATTATAATTTGAGGATGTTACATGATCAAATTAATTCTTTTGCTTCTTACTCTAGTTCCTAACAACAATTACGGATTGAAAGGAACTAGAAAGCATACATGCTATCTCAAAACAATTCAATAAGCTTGAACAATCAATAGTATAATTCTGACCAAGGAAAAATAAATACTTGAATATAAAAGAATTACAATAATAATGTTGTTTCTCACAACGTGCTAATGGAGATGGTGTGTGTCCCTCTTGAACCAAATTCAGGAGTATAGTTCATGGTTGCTGAAAAATTAACAAAAGCAGAGAAGAAATGAATGTTTTTTTTACCCTGTTTCAGTTGTGTTCTGCTCTCTTTATCCTAACCCTTTGCTGCCGAAATCTTCAAGATTCTTAGACTAATTAGGAGTCTTCATCATGCTAAATTTGTTACTTCTTTATTTGGTCTTTAAGGTTGGATAAATCTCTCAGAATTTATGTTGAAAACTGATTCTGTTGCTGTAACAATTCTGTTGTAATTCCACCTCTGCTGCAACTTAGACTTTGTTTCTGACTTGGTTTCTTGCAATACCCGACTATCCCAACTGTATTCATTCATTTATGGTGTGTTAGAGGCTTGATCTGTATCTTTCTTAGGTCCTAAAGCCCACCATTTTTATGTCAGACTCTCAGTAGTAGTAGGATGTTCGGCACTGTTGGTTTCCTGATCAGAGTAGGAAACCCATCTCATCCTCCAGATTGCGTCTGGAGTTTGGCCTTGAAACCGATTTTATCTGAATTGGAATACTTCATGTAGATGAATTTGGACTTTTGAATCTCCTGATTTCGATATTTGAAACTCAAGATATTCACGTTTGAATATCTAGTGTAAAAGCAGAGAATCCTGCTACGAGTAAGATTCTGACCCGAGTTTGCAGGTCTGATTAGAGATCCAAATGAGATCTGGTTTTTGTCATGATACCTTCCTGTAAAGCTTGACATATGTACTTCAACTTATATGAGCCCACGTTCTCATTCGAGAACTCTAACTTGGCAAAAAACATTGTTACAAGAAGCTAGGTCCAAAACATAAAATGCAAAATTTCTTATCTTTTAACGATTAATTCACGAAGTCTCTTCTGTATGCCAAACTCATAAAAATAACTTCTAATCAACTCAAATAAGTTCAAATTATATTAAAAAGCACAGTGTAAAAGAAATAAAAACATATGTATTTTGCACTTATCATCAGACTTTTGACTTTTTCTAATTTTGGTGTGTCCATTTCATTTGTATTCGTTTTTGCTGATCATCCATTTCTTTCATTTTGTTAGGGTGATCAAATATTACGTTTTTCTTTCTGAAAAAAATAATATTAAACGAACCATAATGAATGATGGTGCAGAAGAATTGTCTTATTATTAAACGAATCATAATCAATAATCGAATGAGAAAATGATACAACAGTAAAATAATCAAATTAAATTCTAAAACCATTATTAAACAAAAGAAAGGAAAGCTAGAACCATGAATTTTTATTCTTAACCACAGCCTTGAATGAATGAAGTGGTGGAAAATAATATCTAGTTATTTTTTCTTTTTTTCTTTTTAGTTTAAATTAAGGATTAATTTCTTTGACTTTGACAAAGTTATCTCATAGTGCTTCTCTTTTTCTCCATTTTTTTATTGTCTTGGTGAGAACGCATTACTTCATAATTTCTAAGAAGTTTCAAATAATCACAATAAGTTTTTGGGTTAGAGGAAAAAAAAAGTACTTTTAAGGTAAGATGCAATCTAGAAACGCTATCCAGATAGTGTTTAACCAAAAACAAATTAAAAAAAAATAATTTTTTTTATATATTTAGATAATTTTAATATGCTGATATTAAAAAAATAAAAAAATAAAAAATAATTATTTTAATATATTTTTAAATCAAAAATATTTTAAAAAATAATCGATATTACAATATAAAAAACACCTTAATCTACTTAAGATAAGTTTCGTTTACTTTTATTGCACACGTTGTCGCCAGCATCCCATATCTATCACTTTTATTTATTAAGGTTTTTCACTTCTTACATTAATTAAGCATTGTCGTCTTTAATATAATGATATTCTAATTTTGAAAGCAAAATGCCTTTGGACATTATACCTCCTCCCTAATTTCTAACTACTTTCAAGCTCTAATTAACATTATACGTACATTGCGCTCATGCTCGGCAACTTTGGGCAGTGACCTGCAGGCTAGGGTGGGCAAATCGCTATCTTAGCTTGAGTTTAATGTTCCATTACTATACTGGCATGTGTTATGGCTCTTTATAAATCAAAGACCATCCATCGTAATCCAACTATATATGCTGAATTAGTCAAGTCAAGCCTCTTGTACTTGAGATTTGTCAGTTACTTTCAACTTAATCCGGCAGCCACAATCCTAGCTTCAGGGATGCTAATTTAACCTAATTTATCCATATAACCTCATACGCTGTGATCTTAGCCAAACTAGAAGGCGGTAAAGCCTAAGATTTGATACTGTAGAGTTAGGCATGTATGGAGTGTTATGGTAAATCTGTCAACATATATAGCTTAAAATATAACACAATAGAATCCACGTATATGAATCTTTACATATTAAAGAACATAAATAAATTAAAGATTGTGATTTGTTAATTCTTTTTTATAAGTTCAGAAGGCACATTGATAGGTTTCTAGTGGTTTTTACGTCCATACCTTGATACGTTTAGAAGCAATCTTCACGAAAAATTCAAATTCTTTAGGGGAGAAACATGTTAGAGAATAATATAAATCATATCCTGAGACTTCACCTAATCACTCAAGTTATTGGGTTGAGATGGTTCCTTGATATGGTATCAGAGTCTTGATGAGCAAGCGATCACGAGTTCGAATCTCACCATCCACATTTATTTGATAAAAATTAAGCACAAGGTAAAGTGAGCCTGTGTAAATTTCAAGCCCAAAGGGCTTTCACTTGAGGGGGTGTGCTAGAGAATAATATAAATCATATCTTAGGATCTTATCTAATAATTTAAACTATTGAGTTGAGATGATTCTATGATAAAACTCATCCCACTTTGTTTCTAACCCCTTATCCAGTTATCCTCGTTCCACTGACTCTAGTTTGAATTCTTAGTGCCTGTTTGGGAGTGCTTTTCAAAAGCGCTTCTGAAAAAATTTGAATTTTTTTTTTTGCTTTGAAGTAATATATTTTTGATGTTTTCAAATCATTTTGATGCGCTGATCTCAAAAATGATTTTTAAAAAATAAAAAAATATTATTGGCACACTTTTCTGAGTGAAAAGCACTTTGAAAAGCAACCACAACCACACTCTTAAACGTGTTTCTACGTCAACAAAAAAGAAAATTACAGGCCTTGTGTTAGCGTGAATACATAAAAACGTAAAGAACAAACTTTTAGCTTATCCTGCATTACATTGTTGGAGATATCTATTGGTATGGGATACTAATCTTTGAATCCATCTTTTGTTCAACATATCCATACATGTATAGATTTGCATTCCCCTGAAAATTTGCAAAGCCTTCGAATTTCTGCTCACCGTATGTTTTAATTAGTATTATTCTTCAATTTATTGCTGTAATAATTTATAAGTCAATTATTAAACATAAATCTTATTCGCACTAACAATTTTTTGCTTGATTTTATAATTCCTTAACTTAGATCCGATAAGCTCGATTAATTAATAATATGGTAAGAAAAAAATTGGCAACAACAATAGATAAATAAAAATATATATTTGGCCCAAATCAACTTGGGTTAACCCGTGAATCGATACATGAGATCGGGATAATCTCATAAAAAAAAATAACGCATCCTAATTCCCAACAAACCCAATATTTAATAATGGAATTAAAAAAAATCAATACTAAAAAAAAAAATCCTAAGTCAATCTGGATTAACCTTCCAAACCAATGACCCGAATCTTCAGATTAGGATTACCCAATATAAGGAAAACAAAAAAAAATCATGAAGATAAATTTTGATTAACAAAATGTTAAGCGATGAAATTGAAAAAGAAAATTTCAATAAAAAAAAGAATCCAAAACAAAACAAATGGTATTCAAAAGAACAAGGACCAAATTTGACATAAAAATAAACTAAAATCAAATGTTGAGGGATGAAACTGAAAAAAAAATCAATTAAGAAAGGATTCAAAACAAAATAAATAACAATCAAAGTAATAGAGATCAAATCTAACATGTGAAAAACTTAAAGAATGATGAAATTGAAAAAAAATCAAATTTTAAATTATTTTAAAACAATTGTAATAAAAAAGAACAATGATCAAATACGAAAGAAAAACAAATTGAAGGGATGCTTTGGAGTGAGTTTATGTACTTTCAAACATGAGATGTGAGGGGGACATGTATCTTGAGACAATATTTATTATTTTTTATTCCTACAATACCCCTGTTGCTACCCAATTTTTGACCCATGTTTTAATAATTTTTCAAAAATAAAAAAATAAAAAATAGAAATAAAAAACAGGGTTTACATGTGGCGATAACATAGAGCATCAGGGCTAATATTAATGAAGC
>Ga0325411_1001153_pt1 | contig 29021 bp, 13 predicted proteins | sample PopdelMetagenome_13_FD_206181 | JGI IMG/M metagenome (GOLD analysis project Ga0325411, IMG submission 206181) | Populus deltoides microbial communities from Bellville, Georgia, United States - Xylem-PdIQD-R4 | ecosystem: Host-associated > Plants > Phyllosphere > Stem > Wood/Secondary xylem...
GCTCAAATCTCTGAAGGACCGAGTTTCTGGCCTGACTAATGAAATGAAACTTGGCCGAGACAGGGTTGACGAAAAAATCCGATTTTGTTTCACGTGTAATTTCAGATTTTTTTAAACAAAAAAAAAAAAGGTTAGTTTGGGTCAGCCCACTTGACTTGCGACCCAAATCTTCATTCGGATAGATTGTGGTTTCACGGAGTTATACCATGCTTTGCTTCTATTTTGAATAAATATTATTATGTAATGCTTGGCGATCATATCGGTACTTTTTGAAAAGAGGGATGATAACGTCAAGAAATTTTGAACTGTAAGATAGAAGGCGAATATTGATAAATATTTATAAGAAAAAAAAATTAAGTTCACTCTTTTTCACTTTCATCCCTGTATTCGATAAGCCGACTTTAATTACATTGCTTTGGTCTGTTTCATGAAATTTATACACAGCTAGTTAGTTGGCTTTTAACAGGGAAAAATGAACGTGCAAGCGATTGCATAGCTTTTTTATATTAGAAATTCAAATTGAGAAGTTGATGCATATATTTAATTGATTTATTTTAAATAATCTCAAATAAAATTAAATATTTACTATGCTGCGAGTCGGATAATCATTTTTATAACCATAAAAAAAAAGATAGTACAAAGCCATTTGATACATACTAGGCAACGGACTTTAAAACACTAAGAATGTCCTATATTTGATAATACAATTTAAAAAAATTATTGAAACAACAACGTATTATATATGTTAAGGTTAATCTTGGTTAACTTGCAAGACTTGTAACTTGGATAATGAAACTATAATAACCCTGTAAAATACAAATCAAAATAAATTATAAAAACTAATTATGATCAACCAAATACTGAAGAACAAGAATGAAAATGAAAAGAAAAATTAATTTTTAAAAAACACTTAAAAAAAATAAGTCAACTTAGGTGAACCAATCAAACCCACGATATGATTATTGAAACTATAATGACTCTACAGGATAAATTGAAAAAATAAAAAAGAATCTTCTTTTAAATAAAGCCAAGTGATGAAAAAAGAAGAAATTCTATCCCAAAATAAATTTACTAGTGTATAGGTTTTTTTTAAGAAAAAAACAAATTCTTTTATTTTATTTAGATGAAATTTTAAAAAGAATAAAGGAAAGCCATTTTAAGACAAAGCTAAGAGTTCGGATATAGTGGATCTATTATGAGGTCTAGAATCAGGGACGAGCCTGTGAAGTGTGAACCTGTCATTTTAATTTTTTGTCCTCCTAACAATTTTTTTTTCCAAATGACGAGTACATCAAATCTCTTGTGAACATTGTCTTCGGCAACTACAGCCTCGTTAAAAAATCATGGTAAAGGTATTTGATGTTTAAAAATCATTTTTTAATTTTATTTTTTTTTAGCTAAAACACTAGAAAAATATTGTAGAGACCTTTATAAACTTGTTTTTAACCTTAAATAACTTAAAAATCAATTTAAAAATTAAAAATTAACCCAAATCCAAGAACTCATGGAGCTGAAATTTATAATCTCATGCAAAAAAAAACTTAAACAAAACTCTCTTCATAAAATAAAATTAATTAACAAAAAAATCAACATTTTTCATGGACATCATTGGTGTTAATCAGAACTTTCTTTCTTTATTATTGAAATTCAAAAACTCTCTTTTTTTTTCTTTAACTATAAATCTAAAAATAAAACAAATAAAGTTTTGAGTCAAAATTAAATTTTAAAAGATTGGAGAAACTAATAAGTTTATAACTTGGAAATCAAAAGGATGAAAGTAAAAATTTCTCTCCAATTTTAAAATCTCCACCCATTTCCTTCAATTTTTCTACTATGATCATTTGTCTTTCAATCTTTTCTTTTCTCAACAAATTTACTTAATTTTGCTTTTAATTTGGTCTTACATGGGCAAATTTTTTTAAAAAATAGGATGGAAAAAAAATAGCACTGTAACCATGTGTTTTAGTCCACATTGCTTTTTTACACCATGGAGCTTAATATTTTGTATAATAGTCCACACTATTTTTCACGGATAAATTGGGCAAGCAACACACAAAATAAAAACAAATGGTGAATTGAGATAGCAACAAAATGTTTTGTTGAAATAACGTATTTTTGAATATCATGCTTCTAAACTGCAACATCAATTAAATCCAGAATTAACTGGTTTATCAGTTTGTAATGGTCAGTTATACCGGTCAACCAATTTAAAAAATAAAAAAATCACAAAACTATTAAAATTAATGCTCGAGATGATTTTTGAAATCTAAATATTTGATGGTCAGAGTAGCGATTTCATGATTATTCTAAGAAACTTTTATAAAAATTTAAGTATAATATAATTGTCAGATTAAAAGTTATAACCATTTAGAGTCATTATTACAGTATAGCTTAATTAGACTTTCTTTTTGTCTCGACTTGTTCTATTGGTTCACATATTCATTTTTTAGTCCATCCACGTAACATATATGTGGCATATTCCTATATAGTTGTGTTAAACTCACATCTAATTACTCAGAATCATCCGTTGTCACAAGCCCAATTACATCATTAACATTTATAAGACATATTTGGGAAAAAATTTCACAAAATCATAGTTTTTGTGTTCAACGATTGATCGGTTCATATAATTAGATTAACGAGGCTACATGTTAAATTATTACTATTTTTAAGTGCAATAATTATCTTGTTTCGCCTATAAATAAGAACATTTAGTAATATTATATTTCTGAAAAACGACAATATAAAAATATGTTATTTTACTTTTTTTAATAATATTATTATGCCAAAACTTTCAAATATATGTTCTATTATATATATATATATAAACCTGCATTTTACACCACACAGCACCATATTTTCTATAATTAATAAGTGGTATGTATATTACATACCAAAAAAGAGGTTGGTGTCTCAGGGGTCGGTGATGTGTTGGCCATGGGCTTCCAAGTGTGTGTGTATTTGGAATTAATGATGTGTTTGGTCCCTCACCTCCCATTTCACAACTCATTTTTATTATCCTACTGCACTCAGTTTTTATCCCCCGACTCAAGCGAAATAAATCTTGATATTGTACCTAATAGGACACAGGATTTAAAGTCAATTGGTTCATCATTCAGTAGAATTATAATTTAAATAGTAATATTTATACCATAAATAATAATATTTTTTTATTAATACTTTGAATTATAATAAAAATAATAATATTTATAACACAAATAATATTACTTTTTATATTAATACTTTTAATTTTAATAAAAAAAACAATATTTATAATACATATAATAATATTCTTGAGTATGGCTGTATAGTCAGACCCAAGGATATTGAGTTCAGCTGCCTAGTCAGATCCAAGAACGGTCGGTCTGGCTGGGTAGCCAAACCCAACCTCTTTTTGTAGTGTTTTAGGTCTGGTTGAGCGAGACCCGACACTATGAGGTCCTGTTGGGCAGCATGATCCAATGTTAATGGTTATTTTTAGAATTGTTTTGGGTCTGGTTTGATAATTATACCCGATAGTGTTGGGTCTAGCTACTAATCCAAACCCAATAGTTTTTGACAGAGGAAACAATGCCCTCAGCCCCAATTGACCCAAGAACATGGCAAAGCAACGCCCCCTGGCAATTAGCCTGCTCAAGTGCCAGGTGTCCATTTCCAAACATAATGCTTTTAATCCGTAGTGAAATCACTTGCAGCGTACAATATTCACATTACAGTGTAGAACAATGCAATTCATAGTAAAAATATCCACAATACACAATAGCTCATACTATAATAAAACACTGATTAGTTTTAATTATAATTAATCAGCATGCCCGCTTGACATCACTGGACCATTTTTGAAAACTTTTTTTTTCTTAAAGTAATTAAATAAATATTCTTAAGAACTCTAATGATTTAAATTATATATAGAAAAGCATTTATCCTATCAAAACCTTTTTACTTTTTCATCATTTTCTTTTTTAATTTTGGTAGAAGAATGATTTTTTTAATTGAAAGTATGGTTATTTAAACAAAAAATTTTAAAAAAATAAAATAAATACCCTTGAAAAATCAAATAATTTAAATTAAGTAGGAAAAAATATACTTATTTAGCAAAACTTCATTTTCTTTATTCATTAAGTTCTTTTTAAATTTTATAGAAAAATAAATTTCTATCAGAAACATGGTTATTCAATTAAATTAAAAAAGCATATCATGAGTTGCAAAGCAATTAAAAAAGAAGAAACAAAAATAAATTTTTAATTATTTTTACACACCTATATAAAAAATAAAAAAATAACCACTTAAAGAAAATAATATGAAAAACAAAAAATATATTTTTGTTTCGTTGAATATTTATGAGATATGTTTTTGAAAACAACTACACATTTGTTTCATATATAATAATAAATAAAAACAAGTATTAGGATGAAAAACATCAAATATTATTTAAAAACCATGTAATAATTGAATAATTTTTTTTTTAAAAATCATTGTTATTAATTATTTAAACAATATTTTATTTTAAGATGCAAGTCTCTAAAATAATAGCACAAGTGCACCTGGCTTCAAATAGATGCCTTTAGGCTAAGTCTGGGCCATGTGCCCAGACTTAGGGTTTTTTTTTTATATATATATATATATAAATAATAGGAATAATTCTTAATCATTGGGATGGCTTTGATGACATCAAATAAATTTATTTTTACTTGAAAAATTAAAATTCCAGTCTTTTTTTTCACATGAAAAAATCACATGGATCATTGAAATTTCATTTCCACCCATAAAACATATTTTAACTAGGCTAAAAATTTAAAATCAAATTAAATATATATTGTTTCAAGCCTCGATCTACTCATACAATATTATTAAAAGTGGAAACACCTCCTTTAAATTTCTTTCTTAAACATAAATTCATATGCACCAAAAATAGAGTTATTAATTTTATCTTCGAATCACATATTAATATTTATATATATTTTAATGATAACAAATAAACAAAAGTGAACTAATGATATAGTTGGTTGAAAATAAATTTAAATAAGTTTCATATGAAGTCAATATTAACAAGCATGAAGAATTGAACAATAAAATCTATCAACAAGTCCAAGACGCAAAGCAAGTGAAGATGTAATTTTTTTAATATTCATTTTATTGCTAATTATGTAAATCTACGTATCTTACTTGATAAAACAAATTAAAATGAACTCATACACTTCATATTATATGCATTATATGATCCATATATATTTAAATGGTTCAAGATTCACCAGGTTTAAAACTATCAAATTTAGGTCTTAAGATGAACTGGTCGACCACTTAGCTATACCAAGTGAACCCGGTCAACTGCTTATTTATTAAGAATGAAATTCTGGAAATCTGTAGGAATCGGTTGATCGATTGGCTTGATTTATTTGAACCGCTCAGCTGTTTAAGTCGTCAATAAGGTTTCAACAACTAATTTCTTTTGGAAACTTATAAACAACTCTTCTTTTTGCAAAAATTAAAAAAAGGGATTCTGAACATATAATATATAAAGATCATTTCAAGAGCAAAACTAATTAGAAATCTCCAATCTTAATATGCTCTAAGATTATGCTAAATTGAACTTTCATAACCGAGCACAAGATTATAATTATCACACTCAGCACACTTATATTCTTTCAAACATCCGAAGTTCTATTAAGCAAGTTATAGAAATATAAGATTTAATTGTATTATCTAGTCATATAAAAAGTATTGTTTCATTTCAAAGAATTATAAACCTTTAAGAGTTTACGAGGTACATTATCAAAATGAAAAATCTTGAAAAAAGTATTTATTCAAATGGTAAAAATTTTTTTGATGAGGATTCATCAAATACATTATAATAATTTATTTGAATTATTAAAAAAATATAATATATCTAAAATGTTAATGTAGACTTGTTAATCCACATTAAAAAATCAAGTTTATAATTTTTCTATCTATTTAATTTAAATATTTTATTATATTATCAGTTACTGTTCAAACCAGCCGAAGTAAGCAATGTGAAACGAGAAGGAACAGGTAGGAAGTTATCACGAAAGTACCTTTGAGGCATGGATGCAGTAACCTGGAATAATAAAAATATTTGACAATTGCTTTTTTTTAAAAAAAAAACATCGAAACTCAAAACCCAAAAACTGATTTTTCTTCTGTCTTGTCCTATTTGAGGCAAAAACACGTCAAAGGAACAAAGAAGAGAAAGTAAGATCACAGCCACCCATTTTTAATTCCAACAAAAGATCATGACCGTTGAGCTTGTCTCGATTTCTTCAAAAGCCCACACGATGCCGCCAGTCATTATCTCGCGACGTCAGACTAGGTTTAAGGCCGTGTTTGTGTGTCTGGGTGGGATGTGGTATGTTTTTTTAAAGTATACCTTTTAAAATATACACCACACCTCCTTAAAGTAAAAAGTACATACGTTTTTTTTATTGAAGAAAAGCCACTACACCTCCCACGGAAACGCAAACCTGTTTTGTCATGGTTACTTAAATACCCCTGCACACGCCTATCTGTCCTCGTAACAAAAAGATTCAGGAAAGGATAATCCGGGAAACTAACTATAACAACTAACCAGAACAGATGAAAGTCATCACGAAAGTACCTTCATCCTGGAATATTTGACAACTAGACAGCGGACTGAATAAATAGTGATTCACGAGAAGGAATATAAGCAGGGGCGGAGCAAGGAAAAAAATTTAAAGGGGTTAAATTAAAAGAATTATTCTAAAAGTATTAAAATTTTAATTATTTTACTACTAAAATTATAAACATTATCATCCTGGAAAAAACATTTGGACTGGAAAAAAACATTTCCTTCCAGAGTCCACCTGACAGGAGTAGGAAACTTTCCCATGCACTATAGAGTAGGAAACTTTCCCCATGCAATATGGAGTAGGAATCATTTCCTTGCAGGGCCCACCCCAGCACAAAAACGACAAAAGAAACGTTTCCATGGAGGGCACAGGTAGTGCCTTGTAGGCCCACCCCCCGCCACCCTGTAACTGGGTATAAGTAGCCCCCAGGTAATTCAGTTTATAATTAATTTGCTCTCGTGGAGAAGAGGCATAATACACTGAGATGAGGAAAGGACGGGGCTCTGGCTATCCAGTTGGAAGACTTGGCAACTCCTCCCAAAGAACTCATAAAAGAAAAGGACAAGGCAAGCAGAACTTCGGCTGTCACTGTGATGCTAATCTTTGCCGCTGGGAGGAAAGGTTATATACATCTTTACCAACCTTTCATCCACTTTTATCGCTTCCTAAGGCAATATGTTGATGTACATTAAGATTGTAAGACATTTTGATGAGGTTACTCTGTTTTGCAGTTTGCAAGGGTTTATTTTCTCAACACCATGCCATGCTGTCTTTGCCTTTCTCAATCCCTTGCTAATTGGTGTCATTCAAGTTAAATTCCAAGGCACAGCTCAGTCTCCATTTCAAACAAGCTTACCAAGCATGTGGGCTTTTCTGTTGGCAACAATCATCTATTGCTTTGCGTTTGCTGCCAACATGAGATTTAAGTGCACTAGGTACTCTCGACTTTCAGGTCATGTTGCTTTCTTCGCAGGATCTTTTTCATCTATCTCATTGGTATCGGTCCTGCTCCCAGCCCTGCCAGGGCGTCTTATTTTTGCTGCGTGGATTATTTTGCCAATCATGGTTGCTCGTAACTTCGTACAATTCATATGTCTGTGGATCTACCAAACGATCATGACGTTAATATTCAAAATACTTGGCTTTTGGTATTGGTTCCTGAATGACATGTCGGTTGAGGAACAAGCAGAATACCATGTGGAGAATCTGGAGATTATTATTGCCAATTAATTGTGTTCCAAGGTAGAAGCTCTACTTTCCGATATTACTCCAACAAGTTTTTTAAAAAGCTTCTATTTTGTTCCATACTATCAAATAAATTAATAAAGGGCAAGAGGATTATCCTATTGCGAACAATCCTATATTAATACCATTTTCCCCCCAAATGTCGATCTAATGAAAAAGGGTGAGGAATGGAACTGTACTGATGCCATTTCTCTTAGTGTTGGGCTGACAAAGTTAGCTAATTGCTAACAAGCTTTTCCTTATTGTATGAACTCATGCACCATCCATTGCATGTATTATAGGATTAATATGTATTTAGACGATTTAAGATTTATCAAGTTTAAAATTGTTAAATTTGAATATTAAGTTGAATTGGTTGAGTCTCGACCACTTGGCTATACCAAATTAACCTGGTCAACCGCTTATTCATCAGGAATGAACTCCTGAAAATCTCCAAGAATTAATCAATCGATTGGCTCAATCAATCTAAACTGATTAACTGTTTAAGTTGTCAGTGGGGTTCAAACAACTAAGTTCTTTTGAAAACTTTTAAATAGCTTTTATTTTTAAAAAAATAAAAGATGATTTTGAACATAGAATATATAAAAACTATTTCAATAGCAAAACTAACTAGAAATCATCAATTCTAACATACTATAACATCGTGTTAAATTAAACTTTCATAATCAAGCATAAAATTATAATTATCACACTCACTAAATTTACATTCTTTCAAACATTCTAAGTTTTTTGGGTAGTTATAAAGATGTAAGTTTTAATTGTATTATCTGCTCATAAAAAAAATTTTACATTCAAACAATTATAAACCTTCAATAGTTTATAAGAAAAATTATTGGTTATTGGTGAGGTACGTTACCAAGATAAAAAATTTTGAAAAAAATATTTCTTTAAATGGTTAAAAAAATGGGTGAAAATTGATTTGAATTATTAAAAGAATTCAACACTCAATAAAATGTGAATTATTAAAAGAATTCAACACTCAAAATATAATACTGGTGAGTATTCATGACGTTTTAAAGAAACTTGGCATTATTGGAAGTCATCACGAGGTTCAGGAAGTCATTTGTGAAGTCAAAACCAAAAAGGAAGAGGTTCAGGAAGTCATCACGAAAGTACCTTAGGCTACGTACTTCATGATGAATCATGAATGAATAGTGTTTCATGAGAAAGAGTATAAATCATGAGATGAATAGTGTTTTATAGGAGAGGTATAATTACCATATCACTGGATCATGACAGTGATTTAATCACATTTGTTAATTTAATTGATAAGATTCTTTGGCATACAAACCCAAACAAAGTGCATCGTGACGTGGGATGAGAATGGCATTATTGTGACGGCCTCATCAAAGTCAAACGGTTGTCCTGAAGTCCTTGACAGCAAAAAAAAGTGTCCCGAAGTCCTCTTTGCAAAAAAAAAGTGCCGAAGTCCTTCGTGTCCCGGAAGTCCTTGACAGCAAAAAAAAGTGTCCCGAAGTCCTCTTTGCAAAAAAAAAAGTGTCGCCGAAGTCCTTAGTGTCCCGAAGTCCTTGACAGCAAAATAAAGTGTCGACGAAGTCCTAAGTGTCCCGAAGTCCTTGACAGCAAAAAAAAGTGTCCCGAAGTCCTTGACAGCAAAAACAAGTGTCCCCGAGTTAACTATATAAACATGCGGTCTCGAAACATGATTTATACAATCGTGGAGAAGAGGCATACCACTTTGAGATGAGGAAACAGCGGGGCTCTGGCTATCCAGTTGGAAGACTTGGCAAATCCTCCCAAAGAACTCATAAAAGAAAAGGACAAGGCAAGCAAAACTTCGGCTGTCACTACGATGCTAATCTTTGCCGCTGTGAGGAAAGGTTATATACATCTTTACTAATCTTTCCTCACTTTTATCGCTTCATAAGGCAATATGTTGATGTACATTAAGATTGTAAGACATTTTGATGAGGTTACTCTGTTTTGCAGTTTGCAAGGGTTTATTTTCTCAACACCATGCCATGCTGTCTTTGCATTTCTCAATCCCTTGCTAATTGGTGTCATTCAAGTTAAATTCCAAGGCACAGCTCAGTCTCCATTTCAAACAAGCTTACCAAGCATGTGGGCTTTTCTGCTGGCAACAATCATCTATTGCTTTGCATTTGCTGCCAACATGAGATTTAAGTGCACTAGGTACTCTCGACTTTCAGGTCATGTTGCTTTCTTCGCAGGATCTTTTTCATCGATCTCATTGGTATTGGTCCTGCTCCCAGCCCTGCTAGGGCGTCTTATTTTTGCTGCGTGGATTATTTTGCCAATCCTGGTTGCTCGTAACTTCGTCCAATTCATATGTCTGTGGATCTACCAAAGGATCATGATGTTAATATTCAAAATACTTGGCTTTTGGTATCGGTTCCTGGATGAAATGTTGGTTGAGGAACAACTAGAATACCCTGTGGAGATTATTATTGCCAATTAATTGTGTTCCAAGGTAGAAGCTTTACTTTCGGATATTACACCGTGACAGGTTTCTTAGAAAGCTTCAATTTTGTTCCATGGTATCAAATAAAAAGTCAACCTTTTCATATTTCATTTTTTCTTACTCCTCTCAAATCTCCATACATGTTATGATATCCAGGAAAAAACTTCAAAGAATTCAAGAAAACAAATCCAAATGGTAGCTTTTTCATTGATCAGGAGTAAGAACTTTTTTAAAACTAGAAGGGTGATTTTGAGAAATTCTAAACTTGAAGGATAGAAGTTAAACATTGATGAATCTTTAGGGGAAGAAATGAAGTTTACCCAATAATCAAATTATGCAATTCCGGGAGTAATTGTTTTTAAAAGTATTTTTTTTAGAAATATATATTTTTTTAAATTAATTTTTACTTCAACATATTAAAATGATATGAAAAAATAAAAAATATTAATTTGAAGTAAAAAAAATAATTTATTTTTTAAAAAATATTTATTTTTTAAAAAAATAAATAGACAAATAAATTAATAAATGGCAAGAGGATTATTTTATTGCAAAAAATCCTATATTAATACCATTTTTTCCCCAAATGTCGATCTAATGAAAAAGGGTGAGGAATGGAACTGTATGGATGCCATTTCTCTGAGTGTTGGGCTGACAAAGTTAGCTAATTGCTAACAAGCTTCTGCTTATTGTGGAGCCCGGGACTTGACAAACCTCCGAGGAGTTCAAGTTTTGGACAAACCGGAAAAACTAAGAAACATGTTAAAGCAGCATACATGCCAAAAGTAGCACACCGATACAAGGTTTTCACGTAAGCCCCAGTCACAGGAGCTTTCTTTGGTCATTTATTAAGTAGGACTGTCAAGATGACTCAGTTTATCGTCTATTTGCAGTACAAATTCTTATAACAAAATATATTTCCTGAATAAAATAAGCATATGGCCCAAATCTCCTCAACTTCATGTACTAACAGACTCGTAATTGAATCTGAATTCGTTAATCATCACTAGGAACTGCATTGACACTATTGTATACAAAAAAAGAGAGAAGTAAATTATTAATCAACCATCATATTGTTGTGTAACTACGACAGTATCAAGTATTTCAAAAAATCCAATCTTATAAGACAATGGGTATAGGAGAATTGAGGTGGAGTGACTGAATAAGATCAGAATCTGGCAAGTTCAGAGGAGGCAGAGAGAAATGGCTGCAAGTAGAGCTGCCTCTTCTAATTTCTTGCATGGTCATTAGAGCTGCAATTGTGTTCCTGAAAATCCCTTCTCCCGCAACCGTTATTGCTTCTCTTCCTTCTTTCACTCTCTCTTCTTCCTCTACAGGGAACGCTGTATCTATCATGTATTCGCATTGCTTGACAAGCTTTGATACTAGATCAGTAATAAAAAAAGGTTGCTCCAGCACCTTTTGAATGAATGGAAGGCGCAATAACCCACCTGTTCTCTTGTCATACTTCTTCAAAATCTTGGCCAATCCTACATTAAAATTTGATTTCAATTTTAATCATATTCCATAATTAACACATTAACATTTCAATCCTTAATGCCTAAAGGGGCTAAGCCGCTCAGGGAAAGGGGGACGGTAAAGTTTGAAACAAGTTTTGTTAGGGTTTTTTTTACATAGAAATGAGACTCGAAATTCAAACCTCACAATAAAATAATTTAAAAATATAAAAAAAAATATTAATTTAAAATAATAAAAATTAAAAACTTTTTAATTTTTTTAAAAAATAATTTTAAAACACAAAAATAAATATGCTCATGATAAAAAGCATGCAGCTGGGATGGAGGGTGCCCTTTTGAGATCCCAATAACGCCATCAAGGGAATCACAAAACCGGATACAGTTGCAACCATGTTCCAAAATTTGTAACTCAAAGGAGGCTTGCTATTGCAGCTTTGTGCCTGGTTTTTGGACCGAGAACAAGAATCAGCCATAGAAGAAAAAGGGTAGCACCAAGATTGAAGATGCAATCCAATCCAATCAAGGAAAGAAGGCTGGTATATTGGGACCAAGGAATACAGAAGATAGAGGCAGCCATAATGTGGGTACCATGCCTGTAGTCAGGAGAAGAGAAGGGCCCAGAAGCCACATCGGCCATTGAAGAAACTGAAATTGCACCAATGACTGATTCTTTGTATCTGTAAGCTCTTCACTGTTGGTTGCTGGTGCTTCAGCTGTGTCTTCAGACTTCAAGGTTTCAAATATGTTTGCTAGTTTTCTTCAATAAGTTACCAGAAGCATCAATGGTAGGAGCATATGTGACAGGTGAAGGTTCCCATGGAGTCGATTTAGTGCAGCAAACAGTGGTGTGATTAACATGAATTCTAGGAAATCTGAGACCATGATGCATGTTTAGGTTGCTTAGCAATTTTTGCTTCCTGAGATGGACTTGGTGAGCATTAATAGTTGACATTGTAGGAGGAGCTTTAACTAGTGATGCCATCGCTTGATTTGTAATCGAAGCTTTACCAAGTTTGCATATACTATATGGTCTCAATCTCTGAAACACGGAAACAAAGGCCATAAGAACATTGGCCAAATCAAAGAAGATCACGATTCACAAACCAGTGAGTTCTCTATGGTTTAAACTAACTGCATATTTGTTTTTAAAAAATTTCCTATACAGCCACCATAATTTCTTCCAGCTAACAAATTATTTTAACATCTCCAAGCAGCTTAATCACACAGCAACCATATACTCCAGACACCACAACAATTGACTCCCGAGAATTTTACAAGACAGTAACAGATTACAGTGAGTTAATATAGAATCATTTGAAAATAAAACATTGCCAAAATTTACAAAACAGTAGCACCATCAAGCTCATCACAACTTGAGCTATTAAACTTCAAAATCAGAAATTAATGACAAAATTCAACAATACCCACCATAAAAGTTAGAGAATTGAAAACAGCTTCCATATCTCAACTCACCAACTTCAACTACACTCTACAATACAACTACCATAAGCGCTCCAAAAACTAGAAAGAAACAGATTTTATCGAATAATAAGCAATCGTTGAAAAAAGAGACATCTAAGAAGTAAAAACATGTAATCAAGATGAAGAAAAAGATAAGAAACTTGAAATTGAGGTTTACCTTCTGAGAGAAAGGAAGAGAAACCTTGCTGTGTTGATTATGTAAAGAAATGTCCAGTAGAGTTTTTTTTTTTTTTTTTATGAGCTCAAATCTCTGAAGGACCGAGTTTCTGGCCTGACTAACTCGTGAAATGAAACTTGGCCGAGACAGGGTTGACGAAAAAATCCGATTTTGTTTCACGTGTAATTTCAGAATTTTTTTTTTTTTAAAAAAGAAGTTAGTTTCCGTCAGCCCACTTGACTTCCGACCCAGATCTTAAATTGGATATATCATGGATTGAGTTTTTATTGTACCCGATATCGCGGCGGTCTTAAAAGTTATTAAATCTTTGGAAAGAATGGATTTTTAACATCTTGTTTTTTAATAGTGAATAGTCTTTGTTTAAGGAGTCGCCACCTAATATTACGGTTACTAGGAACCCTAACTGGTTAACAGAGATTCTATGGTCCGAGACTGGTTACGTAAAAGGGAATATATTATCACCCCTTAAACGTTCTGCCTAAAACAGGCTGCATTGCTGATCTTTGTCATTAATTGCTAACATTTTTTGTTGGCTTATACTATGATTGTTTGTGTGTAATATTCTTCACTCTAGGGCCAGTGAATATTCAACAACGGATATTTCCAACTCTGGCGTTGGTAATATTACGTAGGTATCAAAATAAATAAATTTAAATCATCATTTTTTTTTATTCCTGACTCTGGCGTCGGTGAATAAACAAATAAAATCAATTTATTTTTTATGCATACGCATTATTTTTATTTTTATGTAGCTAAATAAAAACAAAATAAAATAAAATAAAATAAATTTACATTAGTACTATTATTCTTGACTCTGCGTCAGTGAATAAACCAATAAATTTATTTTATTTTATCTTATGTTATTTTTTTTACATACATTTTTTATTTTTGTATAACTAAATAAAATATAATGAAATAAATTTGAATCGGTATTTTTATTCTGACTCTAGCGTCAATGAATAAATAAATAAAAAATTATATTTATATTTATATTTTTTACATGCACAATTTTATTATATTTTTTATTCTTTTATTTTTGGGCTTGGCCCAGCTCAGCCCACATGGGCTGGGTTGGACCCAGCCAGCCCAGCCCGGGTCACTGGCCCAAGCCAGTGACCCGGATGTAAAGAAAAACATATGCTTCACGCGTGCATCAACAGTGCGAAGGTAATTAAATTACCTTTGCACTGTTCAAATGTTATTTGAACATAGAAGAGCAAAAAAAATGGAAATGGACGCACTTGTTTCTGGAGATTGTGAAGAAGGCTGCAACACTGGTGTGGCTATTTTGGTTTGGTTGTTTTCCACTCTTTCCCCCGGTATGCCCGCTGTCCTGTTTTTTTGATTTCTCAATTCTTGAGATGAAGGGCTTCTGTTTCTTTCTTTGATTGTGTTCTGTCTCCTCTGGTTTCAAGATGAAGGCCAGCAGACAATGGTGATGCTGGTTGTCCATAATCTTTGGTTCAGTGGCGTTCTTTTTTCCTTGCGGGGACGAAAACAATGGCAAGGCTGATCTGTGACTCTCCTCTGCCTTTCTCTCGTTCTCTGTGTATATTTTTTTTTGGGTTTATGGTCTATTTCTTTTTTTGTGATTTGCTCTGTATTTGGGTTGATTTTTTCGTCCTTGTTCTGTATTTTTTTGGGTTGATTTTCCACCCTGGTTCTAGGTTTTCTGCTCCCTTTTATAAAGACCCAACGGATTGCTTCTAACCAGTCCTGTCTTTGCAGGACTGTTATCTTCTACGAACAAGATTACAGGTGAGAGACGTGGTCCACGATTGGATCGAACCCGTTGCAGATTTTCAGCCTATTGAATCGGGATGGAGAAGACTAACACGACTGTTCCACCAGCAACGGCGGCGTTTCGACAGCAAGGGATTTCACCAGCAACGGCAACGTTTCAGCAGCAATGGACATTTTCTTTTTGATCCCTGAACTTTGGAAATTCAGCAATTGGACCCCTAAACAATTAAAAATTTCTTTTAATTTTGCCCCCTTTTGGATTAATTTCAATTAAATCCCTAAATTGATACATTGTTTACAAAACAGTCCTTAATTCCTGGATTGTTCGATTTGGTCCTTAATTAATTCTTTTCATTATGCCCTTTTGGATTAATTTCAATTAAATTCCTGAATTATAACACTGTTTACAAAACATTTTTTAATTTTTGGATTGTTCAATTTAGCCCTTAATTAAATCTTTAACTTTTATTTTTTTTTAAATTGATCAATTAACTTTCAAATTACATCCCAAACTTCAAATTTTATTGTCTTAACACCATTATCAACTATATTTAATTTTTTATTATTTGTTCAAAATTTGGGTTATTATAAATTTTATAACAGTGGTTTCACGGAGTTATACCATGCTTTGCTTCTATTTTGAATAAATATAGCATACATGTAGAAGTTATTGAAAAAATATAATGACGCTAGAAAGCCTAAAATTTGAAGCATATTAAAAGTTTTTTTTAGTGATTATGGTAGCGGTTATAGTTTAAAATATTTTTTATTTAAAAATATATTAAAATGATAATATTTTTATTTTTTAAAAATTATTTTTAAAATCAGCACATTAAAACAATTTAAAAACATAAAAAAAATTAACAAATTTTTTTTTTAATTTTGAGGGAATGCAGTTTCAACTGCATTCTCAAATGCTTCCTAGCAGTACACTTTAAAACGTTGAGAATGTTATGTATTTGATTATATGTTTTTAAAAAATATTAAAAAATAATATATTGAATAGATTGAGGTTAACTTTGATTAATATAAAAAACTCACGACTCAAATAATAAAATTATTATAACTCTATAAAATATAAATTAAAACAAATTAAAAAATTTAATCTCAATCAATAATACACTCAGAACAAAAATAATATAAAAAAAATCATGATATGTTGTGAAACTGAACATAAAACCATGATAACTTTAGGGCAAATTGAAGAAAAAAATGTTTTTTTTAAATAAAGCTATGTAGTGAAAAAAAGAAATTCTATCCCAAAATAATTTTATTGGTGTATTATTTTTTTTTTCAAAAAAAACATTCTTTGATTTTTTTAAATGATTAAAAAAAATAAAAAATAAAGCCCTTTTAAGACACAGTTAGGAGCTCGGACCTGTTGACCTATTACTAGGCCTAAAATCAAAGGCAAAGCTGTGAACCTGCTCATTTTAATTTTCTGTCCTCCTAAATTTTATTTTTTTCAAATGATTGATAACAACACATTTTTTGTTAACCTAGTTTTCGGTAACCAGAGGATAGTTGAAAAATCATGGCAAAGATATTTGATGCTCAAAAATTAATTTCCAACCCTTTTTTCACCAAAACACTTGGAAAATATTATAGAGACTTTAATAAGTCTATTTATGACCTCAAACAACTCAAAACTCAATTAAAAAATCTAAATTCAAACTGAATCCAAAACATTATCTGAGTCTAAATCTATCATTTCATGCAAAAAAAAAAAGATAAAAAAGATTTATGCGAAACTCTTTTTATTGAAAGAAACTAATTGACATAAAAATCAATATTTTTTATAGATAAAAATAGTGTTGATCAAGACTTTCTCTCTATCATTGAAATTCAAAAACTCTTTATCTCTTATGTCTTTAAAATAAAATAAATAAATTTTCAGGTTATAATTGAATTTTTAAAAATTTGAGGGACCAGATAAGTTTATGACCTGAGAACAAAAGGAAGAAATTGAAAATTTCTCTCCAATTTTAAAAACACCACCCATTTCCTTAGGTCTTTTTACTTTCATCTTTCCATTTTTCAACAAATTTACTTCATTTTGCTTTTAATTTGATCCCAGAGGGCAAATTTAAAAGTAAAAGATTGGGATGGAAAAAAAATAACATTGTAACAGTTCATAATGCTACGTGTCTTAGTCTGTATTGCTTTTTGCACTGCCCAACTTAATGTTTTCTATAATAGTTCATATTGCCTTTTGAGGACAATTTAGGCAATCAACACATAAAACAAAACACGTATAAAATATAGCAACAAAAAGTTTTAGTGAATGGTTCTTAACCAATATCAATTAAATCCAAGATTAACTAGTTAATCAGTTTATAATAATTAATTAAATTGTTAAACTGATTTTAAAAATAACATAAAAATTACAAAATTATTAAAATCAGAACTACAATATGATATTTTTTAAATATAAAAATTTAATGATCGGAGCAACGATTCCATTGCTACTTTAAAGAAAACAATATTAAGAAATTCCTATAAAAATCTGGACATGATCCCACAAACTTATCAAAAGTTATAGGCATTCTAAGTTATTATTATGATCTGACATGATCAGACCTCTTTTTGAGTTTAGATTTATTCCACTAGTTCATAAATGCATTTGTTAGCTTATCCACATAATTTTCAGTAGTATATCATCATATAGTTGTGTCAAGCTCACACCTAACCGTCTAAAATCATCTATTATCATAAGCCCGATATTTAGCAAGTCTCGTATTTTTCAATAGCAACAATGTTAAAATGTATTATTTCACAAGTTTTTTTTAATAGTATTATTTTGCCAAATCTTTCAAATATATTTGCTAATTCTTTAAAAAAATTTAAAACACTGCTTTTTACGCTACACATCATAATGTTTTCTATAACTAATAAATTGTATTTTTATTTTATACTAAAAAATAAGTTGGTGTCTTAGCAATTGGTAATGTGTTGGTGGGCTTCCAAGAATAGTTTTTTATATATATATATACCAATGATGTATTTGGTCCCTCACCTCCCATCCCTTCTCAATTTTTTATGAATCCCATCTCACAACTCATTTTTTCCTACTACACTCAGTTTTTATCCCTTTTTTTTTAATTACCGACAGTGTCAAATCCCCCAGTCAAATGGCACCTGTTCTTTAAAACCCTTGGGATTTAAAGAATAATGATTAGGAAGTAGAGGGATGATTTTGGATTACGATAACCAGAGAGGACTAAATTATAACAAAATCGAGAGCATGGGAACGTGACGCACCGTATCCGTTTACATTGATCGAGAGCATGGGAACGATAACCAGAGAAGACTAAATTACGATATACCCCTGTTCTGCAAGTTATTCGGATGACAAATTTTTATGGTTTTTTTCATTGATCCAATTACATCCTCCTTTCATTGATAAAATGCAAATAGGCCCCTCTATTAGGTCATCCAAATTTTCATTAAAACCCACACGCAAGTCAAGTTCTTCCTTATAAAATAATCGAAAATCATAAAACAATCAAGAAAATCAAAGTTACACAACTATAACTTTTCGTTAATTCTTTTTTTTTTTTTGTAATTATTTATTATTTTAAAATCACGTAAAATAATAAAAGAACCCACGTGGAGCAACAATTCCTATTGCGAGTGAAACCACAGCCTCCAAGATCAGCCACCAAACCAACAGCCTCATTAATTGCTTGGCAGTGGCGGCACTAATATTGACCACCATCCTCTCCTCCTTTCTTCCTCCAACGAACATAGCCAACCACCTTGATGACAGCTTGCCCCGCCACTAAATCAGTCTCAACTTCACTCACTAACACCTCATCACAACACTTGCCAATCATCACAACAAGAAATCAGATTAAGAAAGCGAATGCGCAATTCCACCCGCTCTGCTCAGATCTATCATTTAAAATATTATACTTGGATGATAATCAATGGCCGTAAAAGCATCGTCACAGTGACCCACCTAGCGCAGGAATGAAAAAGGAGGAAAATATTGAATCTTTCTTTGCCAAATGAGGTCCATAAAGGCTTAAAATTACAACACAACACAACACTTCTAAACAGAGACAGTTTACTGGGCTCCAAAAATGACCCAAAGACTATTTCCATGGGTTGACCTATAGCCCACAATCGAGCTGGAAGAAGCTTAATTTACTGAGACAAGGATGATGGCTAAAACTAAGTTTGATGAAAAATAATTTTTAAAAAATAATTTTTAAATTTTTAAATTTTTTTTGTTATTAGAAAAATTAGTTAATGAAAAATATTTTATAGTAAAAAAAATTTTATTTGACTTCTAGAAAAGTGTTTTTTTTTTAATTTTGGGTGGAAAACACTTTTCAGAAGTTGTGAAAATTTTAAAAATATCATAATATTGGCTAATTATATCAAATTTGGTCCTCAAACTTTTTATTTCTATATAAATTTTATTTTGAATATTTTTTTCTTCAATTTCATACCTTGAAATTTGATTTTTATATTAACTTTAGTCTTTATTTTTATGATTATTATTTATTTTTCTCTTATTATTTTTTTAATTAAAATTTTTTATATATCAAATTCGATCCTCGTTATTTTGATTGTTACTTATTTTATTTGAAATAGTTTATGAAATTTTAATTATTATTATTTTAATTTCATCATCTTTCAAATTTTTTTATTTGTTAAACTTGATCTCCATTATTTTGATTTTTATTTTAATTTATTTGATATAATTTATAAAATTATTTTTTTTTCAATTTTATTTTTATTCAACTTTTTAATTTGTAAAATTTGTTCCTCATTGTTTTAATAAACTTAAAAAAATATTAATAAGTTATTTTCCAGCTTATTTTCTATAACATAATCAAACACTATAAAATATTTTTCAACTTATTTTTTACGACACTATCAAACATCAAAAAATAATTTATGAAATTATTATTATTTTAATTTCATTTTCATTCAACTTTTTAATTGGTAAGATTTCTTCCTCATTATTTTAATAAACTTGAAAAAAAATATTAATAAGTTATTTTTTTACTTATTTTCCATAACATAATCAAACATTAAAAAATATTTTTCAACTTATTTTTTTTTATGATATTATCCAATATAAAAACATAATTTACTTCTTAAAAATTTACTAAAAAAACTATTTTTAAAAAAAATTACTTTAAAGCAAACAAACTCCGTGAAAAGAGCTAAAACTTTCTGACATTGCGCTGCTGGTTTAGCTGAGGAAGGCATAACATGTTGACACTGGACTGGTTGTCCATTGTTCATATGAGCAGTAACCGCCATTCTTTTCTTTCTTTCTTTCTTTTTTGTTGCTAATATTCTATGAATCATTTGCCAAGAAGCTTCTCTCCTTACCTAGGTAGTATGGGTCATTTTAGTTCTAATCAGCCTGTATGCCCGTTTGACATCGCTGGACCATTTTCAAAAAACATTTTTTTTCTTAAAGTAATTAAATAAATATTCTTAAGAACTCTAATGATTTAAATTATATATAGAAACGTATTTAGCCTATCAAAGTCTTTTTACTTTTTCATCATTTTCTTTTTTAATTTTGGTAGAAGAATTGTTTTTTAATTGAAAGTATAGTTATTTGAACAAAAACTTAAAATGTTTTAAATAAATACCCTTGAAAACTCAAATAATTTAAATTAAATGGGAAAATATGTACTTATTTAGCAAAACTTCATTTTCTTTATCCATTAAGTTTTTTTTTTTTAATTTTATGGAAAAGGAAATTTCTATCAGAAACATGGTTATTCAATAAAAAAAAAACATATCATGAGCTGTAAATCAATTTAAAAACAAGAAAAAAAATAAATTTTAATTATTTTTATGCTCCTATATAAAAAAGAACAAAATAATCACCTAAAGAAAATAATATGAAAAGCAACAAAATATATATTTTGGTTTCGTTGAATATTTATTAGATATGTTTTTAAGAACAAGTACACATTTCTTTCATATATAAAAACAAGTATTAGGATGAAAAACATCAAATATTATTTAAAAACCATGTAATAATTGAATAAAATTTTAAAAATCATCGTTATTAATTATTTAAACAACATTTTATTTTAAGATGCAACATCTTAAAAGCTATATCAAGTGAACCCGGTTAACCGCTTGTTCATTAAGAATGAAATCCTATAAATCTCTAGAAATCGATCGATCGATTGGCTTGACCAATCTAAATCAATTAACTGTTTGAGTTGTTAATGGGGTTCTAACAGCTAATTTCTTTTAAAAACTTCTAAATAGCTCTTATTTTTACAAAAAAAAGAAGAAGAAGAGGAATTTGAACATATAATATATAAAGATCATTTCAAGAGCAAAACTAACTAAAAATTATCAATCCTAATATGTTTTAAGATTATGCTAAATTGAACTTTTATAACCAAGCACAAGATTATAATTATCACACTCATTACATTTATATTCCTTCAAACATTCTAAATTTTATTAAACGAGTTATAAAGATATTGTTTTATTATAAAAAGAGTGTTGTTTCATTTCAAAAAATTATAAACCTACAAGAGTTTATGAGATAAACTCTTGGTTATTAAAAAGATATATCATCAAAATAAAAAAAATCTTGAAAAAAGTATTAATTTAAATGGAAAAAATGGCAAGAATTCATCAAGAACATTATAATAATTGATTACAATACTCATGTATGATTGTTACTTGAAATATTGATACAGACTTACTGAATTACGTTGAAAATTAAGTTTATAAATTTTATTTATTTATTTAATTTAAATATTTTATTATATTGTTTGTTACCATGCTTGCTAGGCAGCAGGGTGCTGTTACTGTGTGCTGGGTAGGAAGCTGACTTGGCAGAATGTCTAAAAGAGGCGTGGCATTATTGAAAGTCAGCAATGTTAAACCGAAAAAGGAGGAAGTCGTCACGACAGTACCTTTGGGGTTGAAAGTGATGGCCACGTCGTCACGACGGTACCTTTGGGGTTGAAAGTGACTTGCCAAATCCGCCCAAAGAACTCATAAAAGAAGAGGACAAGGCAAGCAGAACTTCGGCTGTCACTGTGATGCTAATCTTTGCCGCTGGGAGGAATGGTTAAATACATCTTTACCAATCTTTCATCCACTTTTATCGCTTCCTAAGGCAAGATGTTGATGTGCATTAAGATTGTAAGACATTTTGATGAGGTTACTCTGTTTTGCAGTTTGCAAGGGTTTCTTTTCTCAGCACCATGCCATTCTGTCTTTGCCTTTCTCAATCCCTTGCTAATTGGTGTCATTCAAGTTAAATTCCAAGGCACAGCTCAGTCTCCATTTCAAACATGCTTACCACATGTGGGTAAGGGAGCAGTCACGAAATTTTCCTGTCCTTAACTATTCAATAAATATATAAATATTTTTTAAGATCAATTATTAATTCATGTACATGAATTTTTGAAATTAATAGTGACGTGTTAATTTAAATACACTATCTAAAATATTAAAAAATAAATTTAAAAGTACATAAAATTAAAGTGAAAGTAAAAATAAACTCACTATTAAAGTTACATTCTTCAATGTTTTGTGAAATATAATTCATCTATAATTGAATCTGAATCGATATTGTAACAACCCTTCAACCAGGATAAAATAATAATCTCATGTCAACTGAAAAACAAAATAATTAAATTTTTTCTCTCTCTCAATTTCTCATTTCTTCACTTGATTCTTCTTTAGATTAGTGTTTTATAAGTTGGACTTTGTAAGTTTACAAGATTATTCTCTCATTTTATTTATTTATTTTTCTTGGATTTTTTTTTTGTTTTTCCCTTGCTTTTCTTTTTTTCTCTTTCGCCTTTTCTTTTCTTTATTTTTCTATTCTATTTCTGCCCAGTCAGCAACATATAAAAGGAAGGAAGAACTGATTTGTTTTATTTTTTAATGACAAATAACCATTTTACCCTTAATAAGTCATTTTGCTTTTATTTGATGGTTTTTTTAGCACCACCAAGCTCCGTCATCCTAAAATTTTAACCAGATTTTATTTAATATATTTTAAGATCCCTCATAAAATTTCAGCTCAATCTCATGATAGGATTAAAAATTACACCCAATAATATAAAACTGATCAAATTATGATTTTTCATTAAATTTCTGAATTTTCTAAAAGTTCTGAAATTTTGACCCAAACTAAAGAATCATATTAGAAGGTTCTATGTAATTTTTCAATTTTTTTTTAATAATTTAATTAATAATTACAAAATATTTTTATATAAAATTAATTAAAAAATATAGATAAAATCTTCACGCTATAGTCAACCGTGCTTTTTACAAGTCTCCGCCCTTGCATGTGGGCATAGGCGAAGGGATGTACAAGGCTGAGGAGGGCTGTAGCCCAGATAAAAAAATAAATCCTGACCTTCAGTGTCTAAAACTCTAATTTACACACAAATACAGTAATTAAATGCAGCAATTAATAAGTTCTGAAAAAAATTGTTTTAGTGCTCTAATGGGTCTCAATTAAATTTTAATAAATGTATTCTCATAAAAAAAAAAAAACTGATTTGGCATTGGTAATCCCATCTAATATTATTTAAGATTGCAAAATGATTCTTAGCAAACAATCAAAATGCATAACTCAGTAAAAACCTAGTTGAAATATTGAATTTTTTTTTATTTTTTTATATAAATAATCTATCTTTTATCCAACAAATTGATAAGAATATCTTCATGAAAAATAATTAAATTATATTCTTTTTTTATCTTTAATATTTTAAAAAATATAAATTTATTTTGGATTTCACAACTAAAATATTTTAGTCGATATATATTATTGTATTAAAAGCAAGATGTTATTAAATATATTAATCTTGATTCGGTTAAAATTTAAAAAACTAACCAGTTTTCTCGTGACATCCATTAACTAAATCTTGTTAAAATATTTATTAAAATTTAATTATTTTATCCTGTAATTTATAAGCTTTTACAATAAATTCTCTTATAAAATAAGAAAGATAAACATTAATAGGGAAACTCCTTGTACTTAGTTAGAATCTAAGAATAACTTTAAATCATTTAAAGTTGATGTTATTTGCTAACTTGCTAATAAATTTTATCATGAAGATTTCAATTAACATGAGATGTATTATTTGAGATCTCGAATATAACATTATTAGATTGATGTGATTCATTATAAGAACTTTTAGAATATGTCTATCATTTCTGAATTATGTTAAAGGTTAGTTAAAATAAATAGGTGACGGCACTATCATTTGATTGACAAGTTGATTTGTCTTATTTTGACTTTGTTTATTTTCATTGCCACCATAAAGCGAGCATTTTCAGCAATAAAACATATTAAAACTGTGTTTTCGCAATAAACTAAAAGATGAGTTTTTAGCATATTTTATGATGATTTACATTAAATGAGAGCTTGCTGAAGATATTGATTCAGATTCGACCATTGATGAATTTTATTCCACAAAATATGAAAGAGTACAACTTCGATAGTGTAATTTATTTTTATTTTTTTTTATTTTATATACTTTAAATTTGAATTAAAACTTTATTATTGACTTGAAAAATTTATATATATAAATTAATAATTAATCTTCAAAAATAATTTATATATATCTGCTTGCATGTGGGCCTTCAGGAAGTCATCGCGAATGTACCTTTCAGTGATTTTTAAGCCGAATCCTGACAAATTTGTGGAGGGATCTATTCAGCGAAAGAATTTCGGGTCCCTCAGGACGTCATCACGAAGGCGGATGGATTAGAGTCGATAGATATATCAGATATAACCCCTCCTCTTGTGTGAACGGATATAATACTGTTTTACGAGGAGGAGGGGTAGTTTTACGAGGAGGACGGGTATAAGTACCCCTCCAATTGTTAATTTGCTCTCGAAACGTGATTTACAATCGTGGAGAAGAGGCATAATACACTGAGATGACGAAACAGAGGGTCTTCGGCTATCCAGTTGGAAGGCTTGGCAAATCCTCCCAAAGAACTCATAAAAGAAAAGAACAAGGCAAGCAGAACTTCGGCTGTCACTGTGATGCTAATCTTTGCCGCTGGGAGGAAAGGTTAAATACATCTTTACCAATCTTTCATCCACTTTTATCGCTTCCTAAGGCAATATGTTGATGTGCATTAAGATTGTAAGACATTTTGGTGAGGTTACTCTGTTTTGCAGTTTGCAAGGGTTTATTTTCTCAGCACCATGCCATTCTGTCTTTGCCTTTCTCAATCCCTTGCTAATTGGTGTCATTCAAGTTAAATTCCAAGGCACAGCTCAGTCTCCATTTCAAACAAGCTTACCAAGCATGTGGGCTTTTCTGTTGGCAACAATCATCTATTGCTTTGCATTTGCTGCCAACATGAGATTTAAGTGCACTAGGTACTCTCGACTTTCAGGTCATGTTGCTTTCTTCGCAGGATCCTTTTCATCGATCTCATTGGTATCGGTCCTGCTCCCAGCCCTGCCAGGGCGTCTTATTTTTGCTGCGTGGATTATTTTGCCAATCATGGTTGCTCGTAACTTCGTCCAATTCATATGCCTGTGGATCTACCAAAGAATCATGACGTTAATATTCAAAATACTTGGCTTTTGGTATCGGCTCCTGGATGATATGTCGGTTGCTCGTAACTTCGTCCAACTCATATGTCTGTGGATCTACCAAAGGATCACGACGTTAATATTCAAAATACTTGGCTTTTGGTATTGGTTCCTGGATGACATGTCGGTTGAGGAACAAGCAGAATACCCTGTGGAGAATCTGGAGATTATTATTGCCAATTAATTGTGTTCCAAGGTAGAAGCTCAACTTTCCGATATTACTCCAAGTTTTTTAAAAAGCTTCTATTTTGTTCCATACTATCAAATAAATTAATAGAGGGTAAGAGGATTATCCTATTGCAAACAATCCTATATTAATACCATTTTTTTCCCAAATGTCGATCTAATGAAAAAGGGTGAGGAATGGAACTGTATGGATGCCATTTCTCTGAGTGTTGGGCTGACAAAGTTAGCTAATTGCTAACAAGCTTCTCCTTATTGTGGAGCCCGGCACTTGACAAACCTCCGATGAGTTCAAGTTTTGGACAAACCGGAAAATCTAAGAAACATGTTAAAGCAGCACATAGGCCATAGTAGCACACCGACAAGGCCTTTTTTTTTTTTTTTGATTTACGTGGGGTGTTCGGGTCAGCTTACGCGCACCACGACTATTCCCCACGGCCCACTGGACATCCTGCAAGCCCAGGAGCAGGTAAGGCACCGCGGGGATGACAGGCGTGCACATAGAGGATCGAACCCAGGACGGGGGCGGAACAAGTCACACGATTGACCACAGCAGCTAGATCCTCAAGTACACACCGACAAGGTCTTTGATTAGTTTGGAGGTTGCTTTTGCAGTTTTGCTTCTTTTTGTGGGGTTCACATAAATTTTTAATTTTTAAAGGTGTGGTTTGTGCAGAATTGTACCTTGAAAAGCGTTGTACAAGGTACCTATATTATCATCTATTTGCAGTACAAATTCTTGTAACAAAATATATTTCCTGAATAAAATAAGCATATGGTCCAAATCTCCTCAACTTAATGTACCAACAGACTCATAATTAATTGAATTTGAATTCGTTAAACATCATTAAGAACTGCATAAATTATTAATCAACCATCATATTGTTGTGTAACTACGACAGTATCAAGTATTTCATAAAATCCAATCTTATTAGATAATGGGTATAGGAGAATTGAGCTGTAGTGACTGAATAAGATCAGAATCCGGCAAGTTCAGAGGAGGCAGAGAGAAATGGCTGTAAGTAGAGCTGCCTCTTCTAATTTCTTGCATGGTCATTAGAGCTGCAATTGTGTTCCTGAAAATCCCTTCTCCCGCAACCGTTATTGCTTCTCGTCCTTCTTTCACTCTCTCTTCTTCCTCTACAGGGAATACTGTATCTATCATGTATTCGCATTGCTTGACAAGCTTTGATACTAGATCAGTAATAAAAAAGGGTTGCTCCAACACCTTTTGAATGAATGGAAGGCGCAATAACCCACCTGTTCTCTTGTCATACTTCTTCAATATCTTGGCCAATCCTACATTAAAATTTGATTTCAATTTTAATAATATTCCATAATTAACACATGATCATTTCAGTCCTTAATGCCTAAAGGGGCTAAGCCGCTCAGGGACAAGGGGGACGGTAAAGTTTCTTCTCTCTCTCTCAGTTTTTGTTTTTTTTTTTTTTTTGTTGGACAAGTTTTGTTAGGGTTTTCTTTTTACATAGAAGTGAGACTCGAAACTGAAATCTCACCCATTTTACATATGTAAGAGTAACTCTGAGCCACAGGCTCATTGAGTAAGAGATCGTAAGGATAAAGTTGGGCAGCCCCTTCGACATTAGCTTACAAGAACGGATTCTGTTGGTATAATTAATTTATCACAATTGCTCATTAAATCATATGTTATCAGGCTGTTTCCAGGAATATAGTCGATCTTTCAAAAGTGGGGGGTGATCACTGCGTAGCTTTGTCAGGCTAATCAAGTACCTGTGTAATTGATGTTGCTGTAATTCTCCAGAAGCACCATTTCACCGTGGAAATTGACAATGTTTTTTCTAATCTTTCTCATCTGCTCTTTGTACTCTGCCTCTGAAGGCTGACTTCCACTTGGCCCCCAAGTATCAATCACTTTCTGAATCCTCTGCTTTAGTTCCTGCGTATACAATATACCTTCTTTGTTAGCTAGTTTTAAAGACATGGTCAAATACGTGCATCAGCTTTGCTACTTCAGAGTTACCTTCTTTGTCATCGAGTATACGAGATTAATTATGTTATCACAGTACGTTACATTAGTTTTTTCATATCTGTAATTTCTCTCTTCCATCTATATTTTAAAGGAGAAATAAGATTTGAGAGAACAAAGTAGCAATATAAATTACATCTTATAAAATGCAAGCCAACTATGCTAGTTCGCGCGTGTCTTCATTTAAAAATATCTGAAGCAAGTAATTTTTTAGTTCTGTTTCATAATAAATATTAAATTCATTTTCTTATAAAATTTGAAAAATAACAAGATTGATTCAGAAAAACAATGATATCGTTCAAGTTAAAAAAAATAACAAAGATTCCAGAAAAAAATGATCATGATTATAATGATTTTATAAAAATATTATTTAATCACAATGTTACACAAAGATTTAAAATAATAATAGTAATAGTAATGATTTTAAATTTTATATATACACACTTGTGTTATGTAAGTAAATAAAAAAATAATTATTATTATCATATATGTGCGGCGTCAAAAATAAATAACAATAATAATAATTTTAAATTCTCTCGTGCAAGCTTGTTTTCGGTCATTAAATATATTCTTTAAGAGGTAAGATTCTAAATAACAATTAAGATTCGGATATAAAAGAAGTACAAATCATACCAATCTTGTGTGAATGAGATCTGATAATTAATTATAAAAATTACATGAAATTTTTAATATAAGACCACATTTTCACTAACATTGCTTGTGAAGCTATTATTTCTGAGTTTGATCGACTCAGCACATAGTCCATTGTGTCACGCAAGTAGAGTAAGCATTTTTTATTCCCTTTTTGACCCTATTTTAGAACCATAGTCGATTACCAATTTAATTATTTAACCCGACAAGTCAAACCAGTATGCTAGCTTTTGACTCAAATTGCTTTGCCTCCATTATTTACCCACCAAAACTAGCTTGATGAAACATCATGCTCTCTGTCCAAGTTCATTCAGTCTAACAGGCAAAAAGGAGGAAAAACTGCGAGAAAAATAAAAGCTTACCTCATGCCGAATAATGAAATCCTCTTCTTGTTCCATGAAAAAAGTATTGAACTTGTCGATTTCACTG
>Ga0325411_1001154_pt1 | contig 29019 bp, 20 predicted proteins | sample PopdelMetagenome_13_FD_206181 | JGI IMG/M metagenome (GOLD analysis project Ga0325411, IMG submission 206181) | Populus deltoides microbial communities from Bellville, Georgia, United States - Xylem-PdIQD-R4 | ecosystem: Host-associated > Plants > Phyllosphere > Stem > Wood/Secondary xylem...
AACATTCGATCAAAGCAACACAAGCTGACAACTTGGTTGTTAAGATTAATGAATTTATCTAGATCTTAAGGCTGCCATTGGATTAAATCATTAGTGCGGACACTGTGATTATTTGTTGGTTAGGGTTGGTTATACAGCGGATCCTTTAATTAACCAATGTTAAGAAAAGATAAAAATTCAGAATAAAAGCTGAAGTTTCATTTCAAGGATCGGTTCTGATTTCTGTAGGTGGATGTGTGCTTGCAACCAAGGTTTGCTTTCTTGATATATTTCAGTTTTAATTGATTTTGTTTGTTAGTTTAATTTCCACCATAGTTTAAGATCATTGCAAATCAAACCCCCCCAATTACATAACGTATAGTATAAAAATCTGAACTAAACCTTCCTCGTGGGATCGACCCCTTGCTTGCTCTATACTATCTTGTGTGTTTTAAGCTAGGGTAATTAATTTGTGCAACCACGACATCGCAACAATGAACTTAGGAAAAGAAATGTCAAAGTGACGTATTTTTCTTTAAAGATTTTTAGTGTCAAAGTAACTCAGTTTTCGTTGATGATTTTCAGTGTCAGTTTTCGTTGATGATTTTCAATGTTAGAATGACTTAGTTTTCATTGATGATTTTTAGTGTCAGAGTCACTCAGTTTTCGTTGATTATTTTCAGTATCAAAATAACTTAGTTTTCGTTGATGATTTTTAGTGTCATAATGATGTAATTTTCATAGATAACCTTCAATAAAGTTGAGAATGAATGTCTTATTATAACATTATTACTATGCAAATGCATGAACACAGGAGATTTTTGTATGAATGTATGTGCGTACATGTATGTGTGTGAAAATGATCTTTGACGATGCCTAGATAAAAATATACTAAGTAATGGTCATTATGTGTCAAAAGGTGAAACCAGAATCAGATCTTTGACTGAGTGAAGACATACTACAGAAGGAATAGATAGGTGATTCTCACATTTATCTAATTTTATTAAATTTTTGAAGAATTATTACATAATGTTGCTACTCGAATTCAATTGTTTAAATTATTTATGAATTGCAATGAATGATGAGATTAGCTTTGACTAATGGTATCCATGTTAGATAATCGGGAATGAATGATGAGATTAGCTTTGACTAATGGTATACATGTTGGATAACTGGGAATGAATGGATCCATGTTGGATAACTGGGAATGAATAACTTGGAATGAATGATAAGATTAGCTTTAGCTAACGGTATCCATGTTGGATAGCCGAGAATTAATGTGTCAATTACAATTGGAATTAATGTTTAAAGAACCATATAAAAATTGACCACAATTAGGAGAGAATAGTTATACATGGAAGGATCCTAGACACACAAGGATTCCTAGACCATAATGCATGTCATCGATTGATGTTGAAAATAGTTCAAATAAAATAACACAACATGAGATCGTACGAAGATGTGAAGTAAAATATTAAGAATAGACTCAGTAGGAAGTTATTAATGAGAATCTACCTATTTAAATGGTAACACAGTTACAATTATATGTCTATTATCCAATTATATTATAAGAAATGTTTATACACTTACATTGAGTTTGGTTTATATTAGAGACGTCTCATGACCATGGCACTTAGTAATTTCTTAATAAGTATTTTGTAATAAACTATGTAGTAGTATAAATAGACAACTTGTATTTTGTAAAAACTTTATGATATCAACCTTCGAAGTTGTGGTTGTAAATTATGGTGTGTATGAACACTTCATGTTATGAACGCAATGGATATGTATCCTTCCTTTTGTATTACTATCGTATATTATATGCATGTGTGATGTATTGAATCACTTAGTTATGTCTAATTATTGAAATGATAGATAATATCATGTAATGCATCGATAAAACATAATAAAAAAAATCATCTCATCTCCTGCTTATTACAAATAAGTAGCATATCTTATCTATTGAATTTTGTGGGTTATTAGAAAACAATATCAACATCAATATACGTTTGTAATTTGAAATTCGACAAATAAATCACAAATTATTCTAAATATAAATAAATCTGAGATTTAAATTTACATTTACTAGTCATTGGAGTCGGTTGGAACTGGGCCAAAGAGGTTGGAAAGAGGAGAAGCCGTGCCTTAAAAAAGAAAGAGTGGGCACTTGTATTGTATATACCCAATGACAGGTTTACTTTTGAAGCTTCGTATCACGTGCCATCAGGGTAGGGGTGCATGGATATTCCATCAGGGTAGGGGTGCATGGATATTTCTGCTATGTGCACAACTCCTTCCTTTTTCTAATGGTATGGGCGGTGTCAACCACCTTCATCGGAGATGAGAGATTGGAGGCAGGGAAGGCTACTATTGTTGCTGAATTTTCTGGGTTGTCTTCCTACAACTTTGGGAGGCTAGTTCTTTTGTGTTTTTGTTGTTCCATTGTCTCCTTTTGTTGTGAATATCTTCTATTTATACTGTGGAGGATCCTCTATAAAATAGAAAAAACTAAATCGATCCACACCTTAACCATGAATTCCTAATTAATTAGATTTCATCTTCTTATATCTTTTTCAATAATTTTCTAATTTCACAATTTATTTCTCTTTTGCATAACCTCCCTCTCTTTTTTTTATCCCTGCTCTTCTTGCTCCACTTTTTCTTTTTTTCTTTTCAATTCATTCCCTAAACTTTTATATATATATATATATATATATTGAATTAAATATCGAGAAATTGGGGATAAAAGAATGAGTGTATGCCCCGAATAAAATTCCTGCACAACTGATCCACCTTCTCGCAGACGTGGATGGGCAATTTGGTGGTCTGTATGGAAAAGATAGGGGTAGCAGCCACTATTGACTGGCACAGCGGAACACTCCCCGCGAGGGAAAGGTGGTTACCCTTCCAACTAGCTAACCTTTTCTGGACTCTCTCTATCTTCAATGTATCCATACGTGTGTGCTCATGAGCAAAGCAAGAAAAAAAATCAAATTAAAAGAATTATTTTAAAAAAATTAAAAGAAATTATACCAGGGGTGGCTGGGAAAAACATTTATTTACAAGGCCCGGACCCTGCCAACCCCCGTCTCCACCGATGCATGTGCTCAAGAGTGGAGAAAAAAAAAATTAAAGAGCAAATGAAAATAATTATTTTAAAAAAATTAAAATTTTTATTTTATATAAAAAAAATATTTTTTTGCAGGGGTCGGGTCCCTGCCAGCCCCTGCATCCGCCACTGAGTGTGCTTATGATCAACTGATCTTTGGTGAAGAAGAGGCACCCCAACGTAGCGGCCAAGATCCTCAGTCTTTGAAAAACCACTCTGCTTGCTAATACTTCTAGCAAGACGGTGATCAACAATCTTAGATCGTCTTACTAATGCTCACTTTTTGACTGGAGGCTTCACGTACAAGACAAATAAAGGCATTTAAGAATCTCCTGCATCTGAACTGAGCATGCCTCGGCAAATTAGTATCATGTCGTCGGTGAAAAATAAACGAGAGATTTTCAGACCCTTTCTCCCAACTTGAACTGGTTGCCATCTTCCTGCAACAACACTCTCCTCTATTAAGTGAGCTAATCTCTCCAAACACAGTATATATATATATATATATATATATATAAAGAGTTTGACAGTGAATTTTCGTCATTTGAAGTTGATATATTTCAGTTGATATGATTTTTAAATAAAATTTCATTTTTCCCAAATTATTTAAATCATGTAAATTTTAATATAATAACTCTGAATTTCAATTTTAAATCTGATAGAGCACAGGGTAGAGAGAGTAGTGAGTACTTCTAAAATAATGGAGTAATATTTTCCATATTCACTCAACTATATATATTTCTCATGATGTTTTTTAAAGAAAAAATAAATAGTGTATGTATTAATTCAAATGAATTATTCAGATCATAAGCATTTCATTTATGAAACAACCATCACGCTTTTAGAATTTTCCTTAATTTGTTTAACGTATTCCCTATTTATATTTTTCAAGCTATTATCAAATCTTTTTTCTATATAATCACCCTCGTAATAATTAACTTGTATAAATAATCAATCTTAGTACATTAATTATAAAATTTAGTTTATACAGATTTTTTAAAATATTTAGTCTGTCGTTGTTCAGGCTAGAATTTACAACATTATTGTACAACTCATCAACGAACCTATAAATTCCCACAAGCTTAAATCTCTAGTACAATGTATTAATTGTTGAAGAGCGATGTCCTCACACACACACACACGTGTGTGTGTGTGTGTGTGTGTGTAATACAAATAATAATTTCTTTAAGAACAAATCAATTTTGAAATTCAGTTGTCAAACCCCCCTCAGGTCGATTCACAGGAGTAAGAGTAACAGATGCAGGATGTTTCGTTACCGCAGCTAAGATGTCAGCGTAACCTACCACCCCAACTAAAATGTCATCACTGTCATCCTCAATCACCCATACATGGGTTGCCCTGTGAGACAGCATCTGAGCCATCACCGCGGCCAACGAGCTTGTAATTTTACATGTCAGGGGTGCACTTCGACCCCTGTACATGCTCCTGCCCATTCTGATTGAGCTACCTGGATTGAACCCAATGCTCCTACTACTGAATTCCCTCAGCCTCGTAGAACCAATCCCATTAGCTATACTCTCATCACCAACTGCTGAATTGACTGCAAAATCCAGGAGCGATCTTGCTGCTTCATTATCCTCAACCCCCATTACAAACTGCCCAGCTGAGAGATTGGCTAAAGCCCATGCTGCAGCCAGGTAATCACATTTCCACAATCTGGAGGCTGATATTTCCCCTATGATCTTACACTGGCCATCTGGAATGGGCTCCACAACAGCTACTTCACTGGGATCTCCAGGTAGCTTTTTCGTAGCTTCAAAAGCAGGGAGAGAGGCTTCTACTGAGGTGTAGTTTGGGTTAATGACTCCAAGGGAGGAAATGGATGAAAGAGGTAGTGGAGCTAGAGCGCCAAGGCATCCAATGAGAAAACGGATGACATCTTCTCTAGAGAGACAGCAAAATTTGTTGCGGTTGGAAGTGCCAGAAGATGAGGAAGGACGGTTGGTGTTTATGGTGAGGTTATTATTGCTGCTGTTGTTGGATGCATCAGCATTCTTGAGCCACTTACCATTGTAGAGAAAAGAGAATCGCTTGCTCATACCTTTCCATACCATGCTTTTTGGAACAAGAAGGCGCCTTACACCTTGCTTCATCATTTCCAAAGCATCTATCAATCTACCACAAGCACCAAAAAATCATTTCCTGATAATGTATATTTCTCAGGAATGCATCATAAATTGCTGTAATTTGTGCCACATCAGATCACATGACATTATTTAACAATCTCACACTATATAAACTCTATTCTCTTGTACATAGATAACATTTGCGAGGAAGAACAAAATGAGAAATCCCTTAAGATTTCTCAAAAAAAAAAAAAAAACACACACACACACACACAAATACACAGAGAGAATGACAACAAAAATAACCCAAAGTTGGTGTCAGATAGAACATGTACAAATATGAAGATTATTTATATGGGAAAAGATTATGTGAGCACCAAATCTATCTAAAAAGGAAAAAATAAATATATACCTAAAAAGATCAAATTCTAAATTTTTTAGAAAAACTTTCAATTTTTGCATTAAAAAAATTACTCATTTCTTCCCATTTCTTTCATCCTCCCATTATTGCATGTGACAATGCAAGTCACCCAAGAATGAAGAAACCAATTTTCTCCACCATTTAATAATATTACAAAACTACAATTCTTAATAAATACAAGATTAAGCCAATGTTCCTGCATCCTTCTTCCTCAACTTGAAAATCCCCACCAATCTCACCTTTTCCTCCTTCTCTACACCCTCACTTGACACAGTCAAGGAAAGAGGTATTTGGATCACACCATCCATTAACAAGGCATTCGATGACAGATTACAAAGGGAAAGGTGTAACCAGCTAACCAACGACCATATTTAATAACTTGGTCAATGAGAACAAACCTTCTATTGAATCCCATGTCGACACTCTGGGGCATCGAGATAAAGAAAATGATTGAGAAATGCAGTACATCCCATGGGATTAAGGCAAATTCCCAATGAAATTGCACATCCTTTAGTTCCTCGGGAACACATTTTTTGTAGTGAAGTTCAAATTTCCACCATTATGATTACCATCAAGAGTCATTTGAAAACATTCAAGAGAACCATAAATAGAGCTGAATAACAAATCCAAGAAATTGAGATACAGAATCTCAGATACCACAAATCGATGAGAATATAATAATACTGAGTAGTGTTAAAAGAAATTAGATTAAAAGCTACTGACCTTGTAGCAGGATCAACCTGTTTGAGAAGCGAAGCGTTAGGAACAACAACCTGTGAGACCGAAGTCTTGATGGCCTTATCCTGGTCCTCCAAGCACTCAGTTGAAGCCAAAAAAGCCACAATGTCAAGAGAATTAAGGATACCAACAAACCTTTGTTGTCTCGTTTCACTGGTCTCAATCATGCTCACATGAGATTTCCTCTTCCAAACTGGAATCCCACACTCTGTCGACTCTCCAATCGCCCGAATCGCAGATTCTACCGTCTCTGTCTCGTAGAATTCCACCATATCTGGCTTCCCCACCGTCAGATCTCCCACCACATGATAAAGAAACACAGATGCCATTGATCAAATTCTTTTTCGTTTTTTAAAAGCAGAGAAAAATAGCGGTAAGAAGAGTGAAGGGGCTATAAGAGGGAATGGAGGAGAATAAGGAGAAGGTGAAAAGCTGTAATGGGTAATTTGCGGAGAATCAGAAGAAGCAGAGGATGAACAATGTTGTTTATAGGTGCAGAGATGAAGACAGATATGGCCATTGATGGAGAAGAGGAGGAGGAAGAAGAGAAAAGTTGAGGCCCATCAAACCCAGGTTCTATTGTATCTTTCGTGGATCACTGAGAGGAGAGAGTGCGTGAAAATTGGTCAGCTAATAGACAGGGAGGAGAGACACAGTTGTGGATGAGATTGAATAAATAAAATAAATCAAGTATTGCTTGTTTGATTGGATTTGGACAAGTATTCACATAATTCAGCCACGGTTTTCACTTTTGCATTTGCACCGCTAATATTTTTGTTGCACCTATAATTTTGGATGGGTTGTCCACCCTACGTTAAATTTTAAATTTTTCCAAGCGTAAGAAAAATATACAAGTGATGACAAAAAAAAATAGTTATTGATTTAAATAAGTTCAATCAAATTCAAGTTATTAATTTAAATAATTTGAATAAAATCAATTAATTTAATAATATTATTATAAAAATAAAGTTATAATAAAAAAATAAAAAACAAATACTAATGACTAATGAAAAAATTAGGTACTTGTTAATATTATAAAAAAATATCATTTCAATATTATTAAAATATCTCAAAGATATTATTTAATAACAAAGTAAAAAATAAATAAAAATAGGATAATATTATGATGTGAATCTCGTGATCACATTGTTATGTAACCCACACGCAAGTAAGATAAATCCTAGAAAACCAAATAATCATGTTTGATAAAAAGTGTGTAAAATGAATATGTAATCCAAGGAATCGGCACTATTAGGATGAACCTTCACTCAATGATTACCAAATCACGAAAGAGAAATGTAAGGGAGAACGTCACAAAATTAATTATATTGTTATAAGTTTGATTGTTCTTTGTTTAAACAAAAAGAAAAATATGTTGCTACAAGCAAAACAATAATTTTATTTATAATTTATGGCTGTAAAGAAACTTAAGTACAAGCCAAATAACTCTATTTATAACATGTGAAAAAAATATCTTAAACAATTCTAGAAGAATAATAAAAAGTTATAAAAAAAATAGATTAAAAAAAAGGTCTTAAATCAACTAGGAAACTAATACAAATTCCACACAGTAGCTTCTAAATGTTATTTCAAGTTCTTCCTGATGTTTGATTGACCTAAAATTTTAATCATATATATATATATATAAAAAAAACCTCTGGAAACATCTAATAAAATTTCAGCTCGATCAAACTGTTAAATTGAAAATTATGCTTGTTAGTATAAAACTATACATTAAAAAATCAACTCAAAACCAACTTTAGCTCTTTTAAATAAGCATAGAAATCTTTGTAGTAGTTCATGCCCCTTAGTTTCCTTATAGAATATGGAAGCTTCCAAAATATTTTGCCATTAAATAACATCATCCCTTTTTTTATGTAGATAGGATAAATAAGAAATATTTTTTTATGTAGATAGGATAAATAAGAAATCCTTATAAGAAAAGGATTTTGGAACATTTACAATAATCATTGTCACACTTAAAAACTATGTTGCTATTCATTAAAGAACCTTGTAGAACTAGAAAAGCTCCTAAAATTAGGTGTTGGATATCCTTGCATTATTATAATAAAGATTCTACTCCAAATTTAAAAGTCCACAAGTCAAAACGCAACAAATAACAAATTTCATATTGTATTTGTTGACCTATATCACAAGACCTTCTAAAACTTTGATGGACCTGAAATAATAAACTCATGTAGAAAAATATATCTGGAAACACTTGGTAAAATTTTCCCTTGATCCAGTAATTGAATTAAGAGTTATGCTCGATAGTGTAAAATTGAACAACATGTAACATCACGCTAAAATTCAAATTTGATTGTTCAAACCTTGCAAAGATCTTATCACTTTATATAGAGGAAAATTAAAAACAAAAATAAGAAGCTCAATTACCATCAAATCAAATGCTAAAGGACAATCTGAAAAAAAAATTCAATTTAAAAAAGGACAAAAAGACTTGACTCTAGTTAGCATGACAAATTCACGACCTGATTATAAGGTAAAAGAAAAAACTTATGGAGGTCAACTCTTATAAGTAAACTAAATAAAAATGGAAAATAGGAAAAAATCAATTAAAAAATGTTAAAGAAAAAAAACCTGAGTCAACCCGAGTTAACTCGACTAATACGCGACATGGGACATGAGAACTGATGCAACTCTATTATTCGATAGTTTTATCTATATTTACCTAGTTTTTTATTCATTTTTTATGTATATAATGCCTTGATAATCTTTGTTTTATGTTTTGAAGGCATTTTTGGATATGAGAGTCGAAAAGAAGTAAATTGGAGATAAATTCAGGCCATGCTCCAACCTATGTCGAATATTGGCAGATTTGACCTCTGATTGATGTTTTATCCAGAAATTGAGTTGTGGAAGTTGAAATGAAGTGATTCTACTAGCATTAGAAAGCTAACATCCATAAATATGGCAAGAAAAATAAAAAAGAAAGAGGATGGAAATCGCAGCCTTCAAAAACAAATCTTGTATTCTGCCAGTTTTGACCTTCGTCTATTCCGACTCGAATATCTTGAGTTAGAAAAGTCCATTTGATGAAAACTCAATTTTTTTGGATTCGTAACTCAAAGACCTATCAGCCTACTAAATGGCAGCAGAAAAAGATCTCATATGAGAGAGATATGAGATTTCTAAGACAACCTATAAATTATGTCAGCAGACAGGTTTTGTGAAGTAACAATACAACTTACTTAAATGTAGATTGTTTACTTTGGAAAGTACTATTTTTATATTTTTTTGGGAGAAAACAAACAGATTGGAGGGTTATCGGGATTAGAGTTTCCTATCAGATAAAAAAAAGAGAGAAATAAAAGCAGGTGGCAGACAGAAAGAAGAAGAAAACTCCACCTTTTTCTCCTATACCCAAAATTATGTTCTCATATGTTCTATTCATTAATTTTTCAATAGATAAGCAAGGCTAAATTATTTTTTCTTGGTTGAAAGGATACAGAAACTTTTGAATTTCAAAAACTATGAGATCTATTTTGTCTTTTCTTTTCAGTTTATATGATGAGTATGAATGTTTTTCTATGCTTATTTCCTATCATTGTTTAGTTTGATTATTAGAGCATACTTCAAATTATTATTCTAAACCAATCTATTGCTAAGTTTGCTATCAAAGCTGGAGTTGTGATATTTGAATTTGTGAAGCAACTAAGTTTAATAATTATGACGGATCTATGTTGTTAAACTTAGGGAAAACGTTCAATTAAATTGAATATAGACCGCAGATAGTTATGTTGTCTAGATTTATCAACCTATCTAGTTCTTAAGGCTATCATTGAATTAAATTATAGAACGGACACTGTAGTTGTTTAATGGTTAGGGTTAGTTACACTGCGAATCGGTTAACTAACTAATTTTAAGAAAAGATAGATATTCAAAATACAAATTGACGTATCGTTTTAGTAATCATTTTTTATTTCTGTAGGTGAATGTTAACTTGAGATCAAGGTTTTTCTTTTGAAAAGTTTTGGATTTATTTAATTTAACTTGATTGTTTTCTTCTGTTTACCGTAGCATAGGCTAGATAACCTCAAAACCCCCCCAACTAATTATATAGCATAAAGACCTAAACTAGATCTTTCTTGTGAGATCGACCCCTTTCTTGTACTATACTATCTTATTTGTTTAACTTAGGGTAATTAATTTGTGTGACCGTGAAATCTCAACAAGAACAAGATAACTATGTTTAAAGAGTGAAATTGAAAAAACAATCAATTTAAAAAAAAATTAAAAAAGACCAAAGTCGAATCGGGCTAATTTTCGAAACCCATGACTTCGGTTATGAGACCTAGTTACCTTATAGTAAGCAAACCTGAAAAATCATGAAGTAAAATTCTTAATTATCTAAAATTAAAAAAACAATAACAATAAAAAATAAGGACAAAATCTGATATAAAGATTAAATGAAATAAAACAATAAGGGATGAGATTAAAAAATAAAATAAATCATGAAAAGGATATAAAACAAAAGAAAATAGCAATAAAAAATAAGGATTAAATCTGATATAAAAATAAAATGAAATAAGATAATGAGGGACAAAATTATAAAAACAAATATGATAAAAGGAAGGATGAAATAAAAAAGAAATTTGAATTTAATAAATTATTTCAAATAAAATAAATAGTGATCAAAAGAACATATACCAAATTTAAAGGAAAACAAATTGAAGAGTTGCTTTTAAAAATTACAAGGGCAAGTGCAAAAACTGAGGGGGGAGATAAAAGAAGAAAAATAAAAAATAAAAAACTTCTAAAGCCAAACTGATTGTTTTTTTGCCACATGCATCGTCCTGTAAAGAATGGGTCACCGAGATAAGTCAAATGATGCCCTAGAAGGCTCAAATGACATGAATGTCTCCTTGATGGTGTATTTAAAATAATATTTATATTTACTAAAATGTCAAATTATCTCTTTTTCAATTTGATAATTATATATAAAAAAGATAAAAACAAGGAAAAAAGACAAAAAAAAAAAACCTTTGCACATCAATTTATTGATTTTCTATATTAAGGTAAGTATGTCATTTTAATGCGCTAAAAAAATAGAAAAGAATGAGCCCTAGCTATTAGTTTAGTGTTTTTTTTTTTATTTTGTTTTTAAGGATAATAAAGTAATTTTACTATACTAAAAAAATAAAAAGACCAAACTAACCTAATTAATTTGGTAATGATAATTGGATCATTTGGAAAAAAAAAATGACTTTATCCTCATCAACAAAGCCATTGTTTTTTTTATAGAAGAAAAAAAAATATGAATCCATTGTTCCATTTCACAATGTTAAGTGTCTTGAAGCACAATGTTTTTTTAAGCTCTTTTAGTTTTTTGGATAATGACTGGCAATATAGGTAAAACAACTGATGATGAACTTTTAATAAAATTAAACTTTAAAAATGAATTTATTGATTTAAAAAAATTATCATATAATTTAGAGATAATTAGTTTGTATGCTGAGCTTTACATTGCGGAGGCCTAAAATTTTTAATTTTTAAAACGTGAAAAAATATTTAGGTATAAGGAAATTCTTTGGGATTATTTATTTTTGCAAACAAAAAGTTTTTAAATGGAATCATGTTTTCTATATAAAAAAAAACATTTTATGATTATGTTATTTTATGTGTAATTGAAAGCTAAAAAAATCACAAATATGATAAAATCATGTTCAAATTCTATTGCAATATTAAAAAAAAAATTTCAATAGAATTTTCATGAACAATTTATTATTAATACTATTATTTTTATATCATATACATAAAAATTAAAACAATATTATTAAAATTCAATAAAAACTTATAATAATATTTTAAAATCATAAAAAAATGAAGCGAATCTGGTAAATTTTTTATCGAAGTGCCATAAAAAAAAAGTTAGGCGTAGCTCTTGACCCACAATAAAAGGTCACGGGCATAAGGGCCTCAAGGCCAGGCTAGGCTTGCATGCCTAGAGCAAAGCTTATGTGTTGGCCCTGCTTTATTTTTTTTAATTATGTTATGTACCCTTTATATTTGTTTATAGAAAAAAGTGATAAACAACCTATCATTTATCATAATTGAGAAAATATTTGCACCCACCAGTGTGCTTGAACCCGCAACATCAGTAGCCCCATGCATGCGAACTAACTAAGCTATATACATTTAAGTGCTTCACTATTTATATGAGTAGTAAAGCACCATAAGATAAGAAACTCTAGTTCTTTTAGAATGTAGATATAATTTATCTTTCAAAAATGAACTTATATTTTTTTTTCCACAACCTTTTTTCAACACACACATTTATACTCTAAAAGTTTTTTTTTAATTATAAATAGGCCTTAAACCTCCTAAAGTCTAACTGTAATAACATATTATTTCTCACATTTAAGAACTTATACTTTATATATCATCTCCTTATTATCTTGACATTGCCAACAAAACATCCAAAAACGATGTCATTACATCTTAATGATATGTTTTGGTTTTTTACTAGGAATTCTAAATTTTATTTGATAAAAATACTTTAAAATTTACATCTCAATGACTTCATTTCAATAATTAAACCTACATGAAAATAATCATTGGAATATACGTCTTGGTCCTAAAAACAAATAAGAGATGATTTTCTTGAAAAATGATTTTCAATAAATATTCAATCATTGGTCAAGTTTGTAAAGGTCATGATAATAATTTTGCACAAAGGGTTTATGATGGTTAATAAAAAAGATGAGTAAAGATGATCGAGTGGGGCAATTTTGTTGCATAAAATTCATTGCAGTAATAAAAAAAACTATATCACAAGCTAAGAGTAAGTGGGGTAATAGCTTTATTGTGGCAATAATAATAATAAAATAAGTAGTGAAAAGATAACATTGAAATTGATGGTTTTGTAAAAACCCCTCATTTAAAGGTCATCACACGAACGTCATAACCCAAAATGGGGTTATGTTTTCTGCACACTCAAACTCCAAGTTGGGCTACGATACATTCGCGCCCAACTCCAAGTCGGGTCATGACGTCTCTGTGCCCAACTCCTTTTGGGTTTAGTCTAAAGCTGAACCCAACCACACTTGGATTTAGCATACAAGCTAAACCCATATACACATGGATTCAACATACAACTGAACCCAACCACACTTGGGTTCAACATACGAGTTGAACCCAAATACACCTGGGTTTAGTGTCAATTGAACCCAACTCCTCTTGGGTTCAGCTGTAAGCTTTACAGCTGAACCCAACCACACTTAGGTTCCACATACAAGCTAAACCCAAATATACGTAGGTTCAACGCATAGCTGAACCCAACTCCTCTTGGGTTTTGTATGCAAGCTGAACCCAAATATACGTAGGTTCAACGCATAGCTGAACCCAACTCCTCTTGGGTTCAACCTACAGCTGAACCCAACAACACATGGGTTCAGCGTACAGCTGAACCCATCTCTTCTTGGGTTCAGCCTATAGCCGAACCCAACTCCTCTTGGGTTTAGCGTGCAAGTTGAACCCACATGCACCTAGGTTCAGCGTATAGCGAAAAAGTAACCTCACTCTGGGCATGGGCTAGTGATTATGATACTCATCACATCCTATTAATTACAAACAAACAATCCATGCTTCTATTAATAAGATGCGATGGCACAAATAGTAGAATAATATTATTTTACTATTACGAGATTACATCTCTACCCCTCACATGTCTTATGAAGTAACCTTATGCTCTTAGACAAAAACAAATTCCTTCTTTTCTTCCTTTACATCTACATCTTCTTCTCCTTCTTCTTCTTCTTCTTCTTCTTTTTCTTCTTCTTCTTCTTCTTCTTCTTCTTCTTCTTCTTTATCTTTATAAAAGCTCATTAATGTCTTTCTATCATACCAAATACCTCGTACTGACTTGATCTTTGAAGGGTCCCCCAACAACACCCCCTAGGGGTCTCTAAGGTATTATATGTAGGTATTCATTCAAGAGAAGATTTACAACCCCTGAAGGTATCCATTAAAGAGGAGGTCGATATTGTCTAAAAGTGAAGGTCGTAGAATACACTGTGTATGATCTACAAGGGTCTTTAGGAATAATTCCTTCTAGAATTTTCCCTGTGATTTTTGTAGCCTCATCAGTTGGCGTTGTCTATGAGAACCTCTTACAAAAAGCTATTTACTTCTCCAATAAAAAACTAAGCTTCGATGTAATGTTTCATCCAGTACACCAATATGACAGATCCATACACACCAGGGCATCTGACAGATGCTAACATTGCCACTGGTACATCCACCTAACCTTAAATTGAGAAGATGGCTAAGCAAATACGTTTACTCTCTAAAGAAGTCATCAAATTAAAAGGACAGATCCCTGTTCATCCTCAACCAGCTCACGATGTCCTAGCATACATCTTACCACCTCAGCCACAAAAGACGTCTATCACCCGGAGACGCCTCTGTTATGCAGAGGGATATGGATAGAACAAGGAAGAACCTCCAAGACATCGTTCTCGTAGTCCAACCCGAGAAAGTTCACACCATCCCACGGTACTAGTGTGAGGTGAACATTCTTGTAGGACCTATAGTAGCTACCGTGGGAGAGAAAGAAGTCATCAATCCCGCTATCCCATGCTAGATTCCTCAAGTTCGTCTGACTCATACCAAAAACAACCTAGAAGAAGGGCTGAGGAGGACTCACAACATCACCATCTTGTCCACCAATATCAGGTGAAAGGCTCCCCCTATCTAGGAGAGTCCTCGAAGCCAAAGTCCCAAAAGAGTATCTATTCGCAAAGATGAACCTGGATAACTATGATGGACTTATAGACCCTGAGAGCATATCCAGAATGTAAGGGGGAGCCTTGAGCTGGTCATCCATGATAATGATGTGATGTTTAAGAGCCCACTACTTTCAGAGGGAATGTGAAGACATGGTATAATAACCTGAAGTTAGGATTTATCCTGAGCTTCTAGGATCTGTGTGCTAAGCTAGTAGAACGTTTCAGCACTAGCATTCCCGTGAAGAAAAGCTCCATAAAACTATTTGGGGTTACCCAAGGTAAGAAGAAGTCTACCTGAGCATATATGAAGAGATTTAATGAAGAAATGCTTCAGGTAGAGGACCTGTTGGAACCCATAACATATGAAGCTTTTATCAAAGGGGTAAAAAGTGAAGAGTTGTGGAAACAACTCCACCCTCTATAAGACAGAACTCTCCTAAGAGTCAAGTAGATGATCCAGAGCCATATACGAGTAGAGAAAGCTCTGGCTGCTCGTAGAAGCTTCTCTCAGCTCCATAGAGAAAAGGTCAGAGCTAAACCCCAACAAGAATCATTCCCCTATCAAACAACAAGATATAAAAAAGAAAGGGCCCTCTAAGGAACATCCTAGTAGGCCCGAAAGGGTTTACACTCCTGTAAACACCAGTTACATGAAGATTTACATGACCTTAAGGGGTCAAAACCTACATTAGTATCCTCCTCTCTTAAAGCCTAATCCCAGCCTCAAGTTCTCCAAGAAGTATTGTCAGTTCTATAGAGAGAAAGGACACGACACTGAGGACTGTTATACTCTCAAGAAAGAAGTTGAGAGACTTCTAACACAGGAAAACCTCAGACAATTCCTGAAAAAGGATCCACCTCTAGAAGTGGAAAGAGGTGAAGTAGGCAACAAAGACCAGCACTCCTAGAGGCCCTTGTTATATTGGGGGGCTTATTAACCAGTGTAAATGGTAAAAGTAATAAGAGGATAAGGCTGGAAGACCAAGTTCTAGTTACAATGGGCCAAGAAAGTTCTTGGTATGAACCTTTCACCTTCACCCCTACTGATGGACAAGGGGTTAAACACTCACATGAGGACGCCTTGGTGATTCCCACAATAATGAAGGGTCATAGGGTCCACAGTATCCTAGTGGATGACGGTAGCTTGGTAAACATCCTATCAGCAGAGATCATGACCAAGATGGGCATAAACACCTTTAAAATGACTCTAGTGCCAACACACCTCATCAGGATATAAGGATCAACAATGCTCGTGAAGGGGGAAGTGGGGTTGACTGTCACTATGGGGACTACACCTCATTGTGTGACTCTCCAACAGACCTTCATGGTCATTGATACCCATCTCCCATATAATACCATCATCGGGAGGCCATTGCTCTACCAGATCAGTGTAGTGGTCAGCACCAAATATCTAACCATGAAGTTCCCAACTGTTAAAGGGGTAGCTGCTGTGAAAGGGAACCAGGAAGCCTCAAGAGAGTATGCAAACACATGTCTGAAGGGTAAGAATTCCCTACTAGTTAATCACCAAGAAACCTACGGTGAGAAGCTAGAGGTCAGAACAAAGGCAGTTGAAGAACTAGTTGAAGTCTGTTTGGGTCCTATAGAGAAATAAGTCATAAGAATGGGTTACACCCTGACAGTCATCAGAAGCATGCTCTCACAGAGCTACAAGTGTCATAGAGAAGCAACTTTGCTTTCCATTTAGAGGACATACTAAGGATCAACCCTGAGGTAGCCTCACATTGGCTGAGTATAGACCCTAGCTTCCCTCCAGTACGATAAAAGAAGAGAAGTGTAAGGGAGGACGGACAGAAGACCATCTCTAAGGAGGTGGATAAACTCATATCAGTAGGATTCATACGAGAGGTGACATACCTCGAATCGCTCGCCAATATTGTGATGGTGAAGAAGGCCAACAACAAATGACGAATGTGTGTGGGAATGTGTATGGACTTCACAGACTTGAACAAGGCCTGCCCGAAGGATAGCTCCCCAAGATAGATAAATTGGTGGATTCAACAGCGGGGTATGAGTTTCTTAGTTCATTGGATGCATAATGGACAAAGTGTTTAAACATCAGTTAGGTAGGATCATAGAAGTTTATATAGATGACATGTTAGTGAAAAGCATAACTTTTGAACAACATCTACAAGACCTCAGAGAAGTCTTCCAAGTACTGAAAAGCCACAATATGAAGCTAAACCCCTCCAAGTGTGTGTTTGCCATCCGGGGGGGAAGTTCTTGGGTTTTCTAGTCAACAATAAAGAGATTGAGCCCAACCCATAAAACATTCAGGCGTTGTTGAGCATGACTCCTCCCAAGAGAGTGAAAGTGGTACAACGCCTCACAGGAAGACTAACAACTTTGAACAGATTTATAGTCAAATTAGGGGAACGAAGCTTGCTATTTTTTAAAATTCTGAGGAACACCCCCAACTTCCAGTAGACACCCAAATGCCAAAAATCCTTTGAATAGCTAAAGGCCTACCTTTCCTCTCTTGATGTCCTTTCTCAGCCCAGCGAGGGAGAAACTCTGTTCTTGTATCTTGAGGTAGCAGACCGGGCTGTCAGTGTAGTGCTAGTCAGAGAAGAAGAAGGAATACAACATCTAGTCTACTATGCAGGCAAGACACTTCTAGATGCAGAAACTCGTTACTTAAGAGTAGAAAAAAATGCCCCAACACTGGTGACAACCTCTAAAAAGCTAATGGCTTACTTCAAAGCACACCAAGTGGTAGTGTTGACGGACCAGCCTCTAAGACAGATCCTTCACAAATCGGACATGTCAGGACGATTGGTGAAATGAGCAATATAATTGGGAGTGGTTAAAGTACAAACTAAGACTTGTAATCAAAGGGTAAGTCCTAACTGACTTCATAGTGAAGTGCAGATTTGAAGAGGTTGTCATAGAGAATCCTCCCCCTAATCCAAAGTTGGTAGAACCCGAGTCACTATAGCAGACCTCTCTTCAGTGTTGGCAACTCCATGTGGACGACAGTTCTACACAGGAAAGAAATGGGACAGGGATTCTCCTTACTAGCCTGGAAAGGCAGATCTACCAGTATGGGCTCAGGTTTGGGTTTCCAGCTACCAACAATGTAGCCGAGTATGAAGCTCTGATGGCAGGCTTAAGACTGGCAGAAGCTTTGAAAATATACCTCCTACAAGTGCATATCAACTCTCAGCTGATTGTGGGATAGTACTAGGGGACAAATAAAGCCAGGGATTCAACCTTAGTCAAATATTTTAAGAAGGCTAAAGCCATGTTGACTTAGAAGGACAGAGTGATCAGCATCACCAATGTGCCTCAGAAAGACAATGCACAAACAAATTTCCTCTCTAAGTTAGCCAGTGTTAACCCAGCCGACCCCCCCATTGATGTCTGGATTGAGGTCTTGGATCAGCCCAGTGTAGGATAGAAAGATGTCATAATACTCCCGGTTATGGGAGATGAGGATTGGAGAGCACCAATCAAGGAATATTTACTCACAGGGAGCTTGCCTTTGGACAAAATGGAAGTTGTTAAGCAAACCAAGAGAGCCTCAAGGTACTACTTGATTGACAGGGTCTTGTATCGATGATCCACATCATCACCACTCCTCAAGTGCTTGTCTTCAGAAGAAATCACTTATGTTTTGAGGGAGATGCATGGTGGAGTCTGTGGATTGCACACATGATTTAGAGCCTGGCTACTCAGACCATAAGAGTAGGCTTTTATTGGCCTTCCATACTCTAAGACTCCAAAGACCTAGTAAAGAAGTGTGATAAGTGTCAAGAGATTTACCCCAGTGCCAAGGTAGCCATCAGCGGAGATGACAATGATTACTTCTCCTTGGCCTTTCTGCTAGTGGGGAATGGATATTCTAGGACCCTTCCCTAAAGCAATAGGGAAAAGACAGTTTGTTACTATTTCACTAAGTAGGTGGAAGCTGAAGCACAAACAGATATCACAGCCAACAAGGTGATCTCTTTTTTATGGAAAACATAATTTGCTAATTTGGGATACCTAAGATGTTGATCACCGATAATGGAACCCAATTCGACAACCAGAAGATTAGAGAGCAGTGTGAAAGACTGTAGATTGATCACAGGTTCTTTTTAATATCACACCCCAGACAAATAGGGAAGCTAAACTTACCAACAGGGTCCTACTCAATGGGCTGAAGAAAAAGATAAAAGAGGCTATGTCAGAATGGACAGAGCTCTTGAATGAAATTTTATGGGCATATAGAACAACAACAAAGACCTTAATAGGGGAAATCCTTTTCCTCCTCACATATGGAACTGAAGCCATAATTCCAATAGAGATTGGATGTCTAAGCGCTAGAGTATTGCACTTCTCTCCTCAAAACAATAAGCAAGGACTCATATTCAATCTAGAGTTACTGGAAGAGCCCATACTCATAGCTGCAATAAGGAATGAAGCCTGCAAACACAAGGCTACTCAATACTACAACACTAGAGTAAAAAAAACAGAACCTTCAAATGATGAGACTTGGTACTGAGGAAGCTAGAAGCCACGGGTAACAAAGAAAGTAAAGGAAAGCTAGCTCCAAAGTGGGTTGGTCCCTTCAAAGTGACACAGGTGATCAGAGCTAACACCTATCACTTAAAGGATCTACAAGGCTCTAACCTTCTTCATGCGTGGCATTTAGACCACCTTAAGTTGTATTATTGTTGAATTCATCAATACAGAATGCATATTTTATTATTTATGTTCTTACTTAATCTGCATTCCTTTCTTAGGACTACTTTCCTACAGATCCAATCGGGGTTACACACTCCTGTGGCATTCAGGGCCCACTTCTCCAAGATGGTAATGAAGTCTTAAGTGAGCATCAACCTCTACTGTCACCAATCAGGGTTACACACCCTTGTGGTGTCTGGGACCCACTTCTCTAGGGCAGTAGTAGAGGATCAATGCTTCACTTTTCAGGGTGACTTTTAATGCCCCCTCCTTTCCTTTTGTCTAGCCTTTTCAGTTGGAAGTAAGAACACTGGAACGATCTTATCAGGTTCATGATGTTTGTCCAAACGGGTTACATACCTATGTTTACAGTTTGGGACCCACATCTCTCCTGGATAGTACGGGGCCAATCACTGTGGCATTCAAGAGTGTTGGGGCAAGCTTATCAGGCTCACCTCGTTTATCCAACTCGGGTTACACACCTTGTATGTGGTCTGGGACCCACATCTCTCTTGGATAGCATGGGGTCCAGCCTCTACAACATCAAGAAGTGCTGGAACCAGCCCTCCTACAACAACGCCTCTTACTGGTTCAAACAGGGTTACACACCCTTGTGGTGTTCGGGACCCACTTCTCCAGGACATAAGTAAGTGTCCAATGCTCCTCTAAGATGGATGATGGAACCAATCTTTCCACGATAATACCTCTTACTGATTCAAATTGGGTTACATACCCTGTGGCGTATGGGACCCACTTCTCTAGGACAGTATAGTCTTAGGAGCTCTTAGCTCACTAGGAGAGCCCATATCAGCATCCTCAACTTCCAAAGGTCTAGACTGAAAAACCTCCTCATGAGACCCTGTAGGAGTATCCACTACTGCTCTGGCTGGGCAAGACCCTGTAGGAGTATCCACTACTGCTCTGGCTGGGCAAGACCCTGCGGTTGTCTTCCTTTTCTTTGACATCCTGATAAGGATTACAACTCAACTAAGGTTAGTCAAAAACTTCTTTTAGTCTTAAGTCTCCCTATGTTTCCAAAACGAGCAGACTTGGAAGGCTACTAATGGGTCATGGTTTTTAAAAAACCCCTCATTTAAAGGCCATCACATGAAAGTCATAACCCAAAATAGGGTTATGTTTTCTGCGCGCCCATGATCCAAGTTTGGCTATAACGCGTCCACACCCAACTCCAAGTCTCTTTTTGGGTTTAGCCTGCAGCTGAACCCAACCACACCTGGGTTCAGCATACAAGCTGAACCCAAATACACTTAGGTTCACCATACAGCTGAACCCAAATACACCTGGATTTAGCATACGAGCTGAACCCAACCACACTTGGGTTCAGTGTACGAGCTGAATTCAACAACACTAGGGTTCAGCGTACAGCTAAACCCAACCACATAAGTGTTCAGCATAGGAGCTGAACCCAAATACACCTGGGTTCAATCTACAGTTGAACCTAACTCCTCTTAGGGGCTGAACCCAACAACACCTAGGTTTAGTGTACAACTGAACCCGTCTCTTCTTGGGTTCAACCTATAGCTGAACCTAACTATACTTGGGTTCAGTGTACAAGCTGAACCTAGATAACCTGGGTTCAGCGTACAGCTAAACCCAACTCCTCATAAGTTCAGCCTACATCTCAACCCAAATACACCTAGGTTTAGTGTATAGCTGAACTCAACTCTTCTTGGGTTCAGGCTATAACAGAACCCATCTCCTCTTGAGTTCAACGTGCAAGTTTAACCCACATACACCTGAGTTCAACGTATAGCTAAAAGTAACCCCACTCGATAAGTCTCCCCTACTTTGAGCCTGGGCTAGTGATTATGATACCTATCAGATCCTATTAATTATGAACAAGCAGTTCATGCTTATATTAATAAGATGTGATGGCATGAATAGTAGAATAATATTATTTTACTATTACAAAATTACATCTCTACCCCTCACATGTCATATGAAGCAACTCAAGACAAGTAATATAGAAGCAAAACCTTGTGCTCTTAGACAAAAACACATTCCTTCTCTTTTTCCCTTACATCTACATCTTTTTCTTGTTTATGTTTATAAAAGCTCATTAATACCTTCATTAATTTCTTTCTATCATACCAAATACCTTGCACTGATTTGATTTTCGGAGGGTCCCCCAAAAACACCCCCTAGGGGTCTCTAAAGGACTTTATGCAGGTATTCGTTTAAAAGAAGATTTACAACCCCTGAAGGTATCCATTAAAGAGGAGGTTGATACTGTCTGAAAACAAGGTCGTAGAACATACTATGAATGATCTACAAGGATCTTTAGGAATAACTCCTTCCAGAATATTCCTTGTGATTTTTGTAACTTCATCAAAAATATATACTTGAGGGCAATGGAAAGTAGAGTCAATATAAGCCAATATAAGATGATGAACAATAACCTCACTAATTTAAAATTTCTTCATATTGTTATTATTAATGAAGCTAATAGACTCGTTCAACCCTAGGAAAAGCTTGATAATCATCAAATGTATGTTAAATTAATGAACTTTTTGTAATATTTTTTCTTGTTTTGAATGAAGGAAAGTTTTAGCTTTTTTCTTTCAAAATGTAAAAGCTAATATGATTAATTATGAAATTCTATAAATAAATGCATGATGGTCCAAAGTCATCACACAATTTATTATTAATTATATAAGTATTTCAATTGAAGCCATCTCTCTCTCATAAATGTTTGGAATTTGACTTAAAGGTCAATCTCAATCTTTGATGTTATCAATTCATCATAGAATTTGGAACACTTATATAGTCATCATGAAAGTCAAAATTACATCAATACATAGATCATACAAAACCCCCCTCTTCAGAAGAACATAAGATTCATTTATGAGATGTGCTATTCTTTAATGGGAATAATTCCTTATAAAATCCAGGACATATAAAATGGTTATAGTGGGAAATAAGCTCATAATAAGACATGTCGCAATTGGAAGATTCAACTATAAACCTCTTACAAAGATCTACTTCATACTTGATTCTGTTTTAGATATTATTTTGATGTACGTTTGTGTTTATACGTGTCATTTTCTGAGATTTTTACAAGGAAAAGAAACACAAGTAGCATTTTGAAAAGCTAAATTTTACTTGAGAATCTACATTAGACAAAGCCATGGAAGATAAAGAAAGAAATTGGTCAAAATAGAATTGCTAAGATGAGATCACCTCCTTAAGAAATGAAATGGCTCGGTTAATTGACTTGCTTGAATAGACTTTTAATCCAAATACCTTGAAAGAAGATCCCCAAATATTGGAACTGTTACATCACAATTTAATACCATAATGCCTTTCTTTTGCTCTCTTTTATCAGTTAAAGCAACATCGCATGCAATTCCTTCTCTTTATCATCGTATATTTCCTTATCAAAAGGGAATTTCAAATGCCCATAGGTTCATGCTATTATATCACAAAATACAATGTGAACCATCCATCTGACATTAATGAAACTTTGAAAAGAAAGGAAACTAAAATAGATGGATAATATGAGATTCAAAGTTAGAAGAATTTCAAGTATCAAGTTTAAAAATTGATAAGCTTTGGACATACTGCAATGACATGGATGCATATCATATGATCATAAATCCTTTATCAACATAGTGAATGACCAATTAAAAATGATAGAAAAAACACGATGTATGTTTTTTTAAACAAACAATGTTTGATGAAGGAAGTTGATGTGAAAATAGTAAGAATGGTCAGGAGTCAAGCTACTTTTATGAATGAAAATTGTAAATAAGATCATTTTATCTTTTCATTGAATTATCAAAGCTTTTTTTATATTTTCTTATCATAATATTTTGTGACTAAATCATGTCTTTTGATGAAGTTTGCTTTCTTTTTATATTTTATAGTTGTTTTAAAATCAAAAGTGTTTATTTAAAAGTAAACTCTAACATTTTTATATTCATCCATGATTTGATAAATATAATAATAAATCCATTCAAAGATTTTTAAAATTGGTTGAATTCTAAAACATGTCATTTAGATGCTAAGAGGCAATCCTTTTTTTTTTAATCACAAATAACTGTCTCCACTCCCAATAAACCTTAAAATAGAAAGTCATGTATGATACAGTTGCATTCAAAATAAAAACCAAATGATTTAATATCCGAAAATTGATAAATAGTATGTATTCAGGTCATTATACCACCCATCCTACCATTTTTCTCCTTATAGATTGATCATTATTTTTAAATGAAGCTAGCATTATCAATATAAGAAGATTTGGATTTGAGATGAAGAAATTTTATATTTGATATCTCTTTCATAAATAAATTTTATCCATTGCTATCCCACTTTAAACCTTTATATTTTTCTTAGATAAAAACCTAGACTAGGACCACTCCTTGCATTGAAAGAGTTTTAAAAGTTTTTAGATAATCAATGAAATTCTCTAAATAAAAAAAAGTAAGAAAGAATAAGAAAAATGAAAGTGGTATAAAAAAGAGCAAGAGAATGACTATGTGAAAAGTAAAGATGATTAGAGACAAAAAAAAATAGTTATCCAAAACATCCCTAATGATGGAGCATAGTCTAAAGTTAGATATAAAATGTTAATGGCAAAGCATGAAACAAAATTTGGAGAATGAGTTTAAGGTAAAAAAAACCTAAAAGATCTTTTATCCATGAATAAGTGATCTTATGTCTTCTTATTCTTAAACATTTTTAGAGCCTTATTAGTTAGGTGGCTCGTGCTATGCCGCGGACCAACTTTTTTTTATCATATAAAAATATCAAAAAAAGTAAACATTTCTTAAAAAATAAAAAATATATATAATATTTAGGTAATTGACTTGAATGAGTTTAATAAACTAGGTTAATTTATTAATATTATTACAAAATAAGTTATTAACAATAAATAAAGCGGAAAAAAACAATTATTCAATGTAAAAGATGAACGCTTGCAATATTATGAAAATATATCTTCGCAGTATTCCCAAAACATCTCAATGATTTTATTCGTTAACAAAATAAAAATTAAATGAGAATAGGATAATTGCATAGAAAGAAAGATAAAAAAAATATGAATCTAAAAAAAAGACAAAAAAATCAATTACTATTAACTTTTTAAACTATGACCCGAGTAATAAGACCAAAAGCACTATACATGAAATATTTGTGAGGTTAAAATCACAAAAAGAAACACAAAAAACAAAAAAAAATACAATAAAAATAATTAGTGTTAAAATTATAATAAAAAATAAATCAAAAGGCAACAATAAATTTTAAATTTGAGAGTTAAATTGAAAAGAATAAATTTGGATTGAATGGTGAAACTAAAAACAATGAAACTTTCATAAAAGGTTCAAGGAAATTTTTTAAAAAAAATCATAAGAATACACATAAAATCATATACATCAAAACATAATAAAAAAAATGAATATACAGAATTCTTCAAGGTGTTTTTTTACACTAAAAAAATCTCTTAGATGTAAATTGAAAAACTTATACACGCATCTAATTAAACAAATCAATAACAATTGTGTAAAGCAATGAGAAAAACAATTAATCAACAATAAACAAAAATGAAATTGAGAAAACCAAGAGAACAATGAAGATTAAGATACCTAACATCATAATACGGATAGTTTATCTGGTTATATTTAATGAATTCCTCTATCAAAATTAATTTCTAATAGAAAAACGCATAAAATTTGTAATAGAAATCAACACACATATAATTTTTTTTGCATAATAATTTTAAAAAAAAATGCAATGCTGCACATATGAAAAATCTTATAAAAAAATCGATATTAAAAAAACAAATTTAATCTACATAAAATTTAAAAAAAAATCACAAATGAAACATACAAACCTCTTTAAAAATTAAACACACATAATATCATTTAAAAATAATCACAATTTAATTCAAGCATAAATCCAAAATTTATTTGAAAAAAATACACAAATAATGCATTATTTAAAAAAAACTGGAATTTTTTTAAAAGAATATTAATAAAAAAAGAATTAGGCTATACGTTGTTGATCTTGATAATCCAGGCCCTGTGCCTGGCCCAACAAACCAACAATCCGTGAACGGGCTTACAAGGCCAGGCCCAATCATCAGCCTTTATTTTTAAAAAATGTTTATTAGGGTGGACAACGCGGCATCTACCCTAAGTATATCAAAAACAAATTACGCGTCGCCTGCGCAACCAAGAATCCAGTCATGGTGATAGCTAGAAAAACAGGTTTTTTAACCCAAAAACCCCTTTTCAACCTATTTTTTACCCAAAACACCTAGAAAACACTTTAGAGGCCTTGTTAAACCAATCCATGGCCACCAAAAACCTAATAAACCTCCCAAAACCTGAAATCTACCCAAAACAAAGATTCTTCCCGAGCTCAGATCTATTTTTTAAGGTATATCTTGAATTATTTTGAGTTTTTTTTTTGTTTTTTTAATTGATTATTATTATTATTATTATTATTATTATTATTATTATTATTGGGTTGGGCCGATATGGGCCCCACAGATCGGGCCATTTCGGGTCCAACCCAAACTCGGGGGGAAATTATTCCCCCCCCCCGACGCCCTACATGCAAAATGATAATTCGTTTTGCATGCAGGATGGTGGCAATGAGGGACGAAGCAGAAGAAGAAGCGAGGAGGGGTTACCTGGCGCGGGGAGCTGTTGGTGGCCTAGTCGTGGAGCTGGTGGAGAGGATGGTGGTCAAGCCGATGATGGGTCGTTGCAGGAGGAAGAATGAGAAGTTCACAAAAGGAGAGAAGAGAGAGAGAGGTGGTGCACTCACCACATGAGGTGGTTGGGCAGTTGTTTGTTGTGGAGATGATGGTGGTCAAGCTAGCGGTGAGAGTGCCAATGGCTGAAGGCCACGGTGAAGACAGAGAAAGGAGAGAAAAGTTTGATTGGCAACAGAAATGGTGGGAGACTGATTTTTTATCAACTTTGGACTTGATTTTCTCTTCCCTTAGACTATGAAATCCACCCCTATTTATAAGGGGTGGAAGAGGGATGTTTCATCTTTACTGGTGCTAAATCTTGGCTCTTGATTCAACCTGGAAGGATCCTAACCAGGCTCAAAGTATAAATCATGGGCTGTCAAATTTGTGTTAAGAAAAGAGCTAGTTGAATTGGGCATTTTGGGGCAGTGCCACAACCACTATAGTGTCCATCAACTAGAACAGATCACACTAATGCGTAGTTAGGTGTCAAATGAACATTTTATGTAAGTTTTGCCCAATTTGATGGAGAGATGAAGTATAAAACGTCTTGGGAATGAGGCCACTTAATTAGCCTCTCTAGAGAAGAAGATGAACTGTCAACCCCAAAATAGCGCCGTTTTGGCATAGTGCATTATAGTCCTTTGATTTTTTATATCTCAATTAAACCCCTGATTAGCTTCAAACTTTTAATTTTGCTCGTGACGAGCTTCAATTTCAGCCCCGAATTTCAGCGCCTTTTTCATTTTGGTCTTTGGTCTTTGATTTATGCAATTTGACCATTAATTGACCATTAAACTTTCAATTCTCTTCAATTTCACCCATGATTTCAATCAATTGCGTCCCCAGAGTTCGACGCCTTTTTTAAAATGGTCTTTGATTGTGAATTTCTTCAATTTAACCCAAAATATTGATTTTCTTGCAATTTTAACCCTGATTTTAATTAATTGACTTGGTAAAAAATAAATTTGGTCTTCTAAAATCCCAATCTTCTCAATTAAGCCCAAAATGGGCTCCTAAACTTAATATTTCACCAATTAAGCTCATAATAAAATTAATTTGACTCATTTAAAGTATAATTAAGTCCTTATATCTAATTAAATCATTCAATTGAACCCAAATTAATTCTTAAACATAATTAAACTTAAATTGGCCTTTTAAAAATCTAATTATACCCTTAGGCTTTATTTATATGCAAATTCGTCCAATAATCATGTAAATTAACCTTCAATTTGCATTGTCTCTCTAGTTTTGGTTAAAATAGGATACAATTAGGCTCCCAATTCTATTCAAAATTGTAGCTTGATTTTTTTCATTATGAAATCCTCTCAGCTTACTTTTGCCAAAATGTCAGTCTTTATTTTATTTTTTGATTTTTTTTTAGAAAGAAAAAAGATGAATTTGAGGAATAACTCATGTATAGGTTATGACAATTGTCCATCTCTTTACAATGTTTACGATAGAAAGTCGAGTGATAGACTTTAGATAGTAAGCTTTGTAAAGAAAAAAAAAAGGAATGAGAGTCAATAGATTCACTCAAAGAAGAAGGGATAAAGTTAGAAAGCATATTATCCAAAGGATAAGGGCTAGAAAGCTCACTTAAAAGAAAATGAGATAGGGTTTGTAAAGAAAAAGATGGTCTTTTTGAGAGACCTTTTGAAGTGGTTAGGTAGACAATCTGCCTCTTGGTAGAATTTTAAAAATTTTGAAATGGTCATATTATCGTGAGCGATCTGCTCAGGTGAAAAATGCAAAGGTTTTTTTTTTTTCTAAAGTGGTCTCATTATAATGGGTGACCTACCTAGGTGAAAAAATGCAATGATTTTTTTGAGTGGTGAAAAATATGAAGATTTTTCAAAATGGTCTGATTTTATAGGCGACCTGCCCAGGTATAAAATGAAAGATTTTCAAAATGGTGAAAAATATGAAGGTTTTTCAAAGTGGTTTTATTATAATGGGCAACTTGCCCAGGAGAAAATTTTTCATAATGGTCTTATTATAATTGATGAATTGTCCAGGTGAAAAATGCAAAAACTTTTAAGTGATGAAAAATGCGAATGATTTTACAAAGTGGTTTTATTGTAATGCATGACTTGCCCAGGTGAAAAATGCAAAGATTTTTTAAAGTGATGAAAAATGCGAATAATTTTTTCAAATTGGTGAAAAGAAATATAACTTACCTGGCAAAAGGATTTGGTCAGAGATGCCTTGAAGGGATGACAGGATAGGGCTCGAATACGTATTATCTAGGAGATGAGAGCTCAAAGGAGCACATAAAAGAAAAGGAGATATGGCTTAAAGGCGCATTATCTAAGAGATGAGAGCTTAAAGGTACGCCTAAAAGAAAAAGATAGGGTTTGAAGAAGCACTATTTAAGATATAGGAGCTCAAAGGTGCACTCAAGAAGAGATATGATATAGAGATAGGGATGGCGCACTATCTAAGAAGCTAGGGCTCAAAGACGTGCTCGTAAGGAGGTAGGTATAAGAAACACAATATTTAGGAATGAGGGTTCAAGGACGTACTCA
>Ga0325411_1001157_pt1 | contig 29007 bp, 16 predicted proteins | sample PopdelMetagenome_13_FD_206181 | JGI IMG/M metagenome (GOLD analysis project Ga0325411, IMG submission 206181) | Populus deltoides microbial communities from Bellville, Georgia, United States - Xylem-PdIQD-R4 | ecosystem: Host-associated > Plants > Phyllosphere > Stem > Wood/Secondary xylem...
AAATTTTTTTATTATATATGGCTATTATATTAGATTTATGTTTGAAATTGAAATATATGAAATATTATTTTAGTGACTTGTATAATGTTGACATAACATAATTTCTAATAAACAAGGTGAAAAATGTCTCGGAGAGTTTGTATAATTTTTATTTGAAAATTGATGAAATGAAGATGATTTGAATAATGATGGAACATCTACTTAGATACCAATAAGATGTTAATTTTAGTAATGATAATATGCCAAATACTTTGGCTACATTCAAAAAAATATTAAGAGGAGAAAGATAGTGCAAAGAGTATATAAAAGATTGAGAGGTATTTGATTGATGGTTATAAAGATTCTAATAATAATAAGTTATATATTTTAAGTTGGTGGAAATATAATGCTTGAAAATATAAAATTCTTTTAAATGTCTCATAACATGTGCTAGTTATTACCGTATTGAGAGTGACTTTTAAATAAGCCTTTAGCATTGGTGGTTGTATACTCCACCAATTTAGAAGTTTTTTTTATTTCAAGCAACAATTCAAGCACTTATTTATTGTCAATTAAATTGATTGTATTATAAACTAATCTCAGTCGATATTAAAAGCTTGATGGATGGTATTGAAACCTACAAAAAGCTTGAGTCGAGTAATTTATCTTACAAGTTTACACATTTTATTTTATGATTGATTAATTAATGTATTTTGAATCTAAAATGTCTAATTTATTATTTTGTAGAATTTGATAAAACATGAACGCAAAAATGAATGAAATTTAGTTCAAAAAATGAGGACATTTACATGTAGTTAACTTTGATTTTTTGTAATCATTATGATAAAACTAGCAGATGACAATGTATTTATATTTCCTTTTTGGGTTTGCAAAAATGAATATGAATATACCGTTATGATTCTCCCATCAGACCGACTTTCTTGAGTTGATAAGAGAATACTGACTTACACATTACTGCCTTCCTCTCCTGTATTTTTTATGTGAATCAATAATTACTTGTTCATCGATTATTATTTTTTATTTTAAATTAATTATTTTAGTATTTTCAGATAGATATGTTAATATTAAAAATAAATTTTAAAAAATAAAAAATATTATTTTAATATATTTTTAGATAAAAAAAATATTTTAAAAACCTATATAAATAAATGGATACAGACATACTTATAACTATGTCCTCTAATTCCGATGCTCAGTCACAATCAAAAAACTATTTTAGGAAATGCCATAATGGAACATAAAGCAGAACTAGCAAGTACCAAAGCAAAAGAGAGCATTTTATTGATGCAAATGCAACCACTGGCCATGTAACAAATGCACAGATTTTGCAAAGATTCCAAGGGATTGGCATGTTCACAAAGTAAAGAGAATACTCATTCAACCTGTTCTAGTCTCTCTCTATTTTTTTTTTTTTTAATTTATAAGGTGGCTTGTTTGTTAATTTATCAGTTCATTAGTAAAGAGATTTGACGTTTTTATCTAATTATCAATATAATATGATTTTCTAAATACATGTGATTATGAAAAATACGATATCCTATATAATTCTATATGTTTCCATAGATTTTATAGAATTGCAGGCATGAGGTTTATTCATAGTATATGATTTTGTTTGTTTTTGTATTAAAAAAATATTTTAATCTTGAACGGTGTAACTAGTCAGGTTTTATGTTTATTCTTTAAAAATCACCGGTTTGAGTTCCACAAATGTCAGGGCTGCTAGAGACTTAATTGGTCGATAAGTTCAGAGCCCGTGAGATTAGTTGAAGTGTACGCAAGCTGATCCGGATACTAACTTTAATAAATAAATAAAATATTTTTGAAAATTTTTAAATTATTTTTTTTATGATTAAAAAAAAAAGAGTAAACAAAGACACAGTGCTCAACATTGTTCCCACATGTTCTGTTACTGATAGTTGCAACCCATGCAGGAAATATTTGTGCACCACTGGGGCCTGGCCGACCTAGAACGACCAAACTAGTACAGTTCAGTACTTCACGCCATCAGAGCTTCACCATAAGAAACTGACCATTTTGCCATTGGTTGTAGCTCAAGCCTCAAAATGAAAGGCTTTCAATTCCATGATCCGAAAGGAATATCGAAATGTACTTCAATTAAATTGATGTAAATCACATTGAATACCACAGTCTTTTTTTTGTTTTTGTTTTTTTTTTTTTGTTATTAGTCAACATGGTAAACAAATTAGGCATGCATATTCCAGTCACGATTAAAATGCTCAGCTTTATCCGTGTCATTTCAATGCTCAATAATTTTAATTAGAATGTAAAAAGAAGAAGAGATTAATCAAGACCATTTCCGGGTGTTCATGAGGGAGACAGCTACAATTATTTTTTTAAAGTGTTCTGAACTGTGTCTTCCTCTTTTGAGTATATCTTCGTGGTGTCGATGCTAACAGCTATGGGAGAACAGTCTATCAGAACATCAAAAGTAGCAATGACTTCAGTACTCGCTATAAAAAACAAATGATGTTCAAAATATTGTATTTCTTTAAAGGGTTCATGAGTGGCCTCTCAAATCAAAAGACCCACAAATAGATTTTGATTCTCTAAGAAACCTCCTCCATGTCTTGGCTGTAAACAAGTGAAAAAAACAAATCGATAGAAAATAATAAAGAGTTTCAGTCCCATATCTCTCAATTTCTGCACTCTCCCACCTGACAATCCGTATCGCCCCACCTCCTACTTGTAACCTCTTCTCTCTCTCTCTCTCTCTCTCTCTTTAATTTCTTACAAGACCAAAAGCAGCAAAAAGAAAGAAAGAAAGAAAGAAAGAAAGAAAAGACACTGCTCATGGAGAGAGAAGAACGAAAAGATTGTGTGTGTGTTAAAAGCTGGTGACCAAAAAGAAGGGAAAGTAGAAAAAGAAACAGAAATAGAGTATTAGTATATCGTTTCATAGCATACATTTGCCTGACTCACAGTTTTTTGGTTCTCTTTGTTTAACATGTTCATGATTAGAATTATTCGGTAACTAGCTATGGCTCTCAAGCTGCTGCTTCTCTCTATCTTCTTTCTCTTTTTAGCTAGACTGTCCCTTTCATATGAACCTAGAAACCATGAAGGTAACTAACAAGACTACATCTATCTTCTACATTGTATGTTTTTTTGTGGATTTTAATATTTGAAAGTTGTTGGCTTGTTTTTGTCTCGCAGTGGACGCTTTGATAAGTATAAGAGAAGCATTACATGATCCATACGGAGTGTTAAACAACTGGGATGAGGATTCTGTTGATCCTTGTAGCTGGGCTATGATCACTTGCTCTCCTGACAATCTTGTTATTTGCCTGTGGGTTTTCAAGTTTTCCTCTGTTTTTCGTTTTTTTTTTTTGAGTTTTTGCTTGCTTCATTTAATGTTAGAGGTTTTGTTTCACAGAACCTGAAATAAAGTTCATTTCTTGGTTTTGTATTGTAGGGGGGCTCCAAGCCAGTCCCTTTCTGGTACTCTGTCTGGAGCCATAGGAAATCTCACTAATCTTCGCCAAGTGTAAGAACTTTGATCTTCTCTTCTTTAGTCTTTCTTTCTCTTTCAATTTTCTTTAGCTCACATTTTGATAATCAAACCCTCTTCTAGTTTCTCTTTGAGTTTTTCGTTTTTCTTGTCATAGAAAAGGAAGGTGAGAGAAAGCAAGTGAATCTCTGGGTCTTGAATTTGCTTTTTAGTTTGGTTTTCTAGATCCAAATATTTGGCTTCGGGCTAAACTCCAAAAGTAAAACGGAATTTCAAGTGGCTCGAAACTCTGTTTCTGCAACAAAATAGAGAGCAGGAGTATCCTTGTTCATCTGTTTAAGTATAGAAATGTAAAATAGTGAATAGTATTTTACAACCTCATATATCTCCTTATGATTGATACTGAATTCTTTATTTTTCAACTTCTTGGTGATGTGAAGTTTGTTGCAAAACAATAACATCTCTGGCCAAATCCCTCCAGAGCTTGGCACTCTCTCAAAACTTCAGACTTTGGATCTCTCTAACAACAGGTTCTCTAGTGTGGTACCAGACTCACTTGGTCAATTAAATAGCCTCCAATACCTGTAAGTAATTTGCTATTTTTATTCTTCATAATCTGTTTGGTTTCCAAGAAAGTGGAGGAAAACAAAACAAAGACAAACAGAATTGCATGTCTTTTTTCTGCTCTCTATTGTTTTTTGCTTTGTAAAAGTGAATGCAAATTGACAACAAGTTGCTGTGATAGAATTAGTTGGGAAGTGGGGTTTTGTTATTTTCGTTTTCATTTAATGTTCACAATCGGCAAATGGCAACCTAACCAAATGTTTTATTTGCTTTGTTTTGATATCATTGGTTATTTTCTTGCTGTGATATTTTTTCTTTTGTCATGTAATGATTAGGAGGCTAAACAACAATAGCTTGTCTGGGCCTTTCCCTGTGTCTGTGGCCAAAATCTCACAGCTTGTTTTCTTGTGAGTATAGGTTTCTTTTTTCTCGGTTTTTTGTTTTGTATTTTATGTTTTAGTGCCTTGAAAAACGATACAGCACGCAACATGCTGAAAACTTTCTGATTTACGTAACGTTTTTTGTCAAGTAACTCACCTTGGGTTTTGCCTTTTTTTTTTTATCATTACGCTGGTATTTCAGGGACCTGTCTTATAACAATCTCAGTGGACCTGTTCCCAAGTCCCCTGCTAGAACATTCAAGTATGGCTTCTCTGCAACACCCTATCTTTCAATTAGTGTCTACTTGGTCAATGCTTTATCTAATTTTATTCTGTTTTCTGTTTACACTGTTGTTTAATGCAGTGTTGCTGGTAACCCATTGATTTGTGGAAGCAGCTCTACTGAAGGATGCTCTGGCTCAGCCAATGTTGGTCCCCTTTCTTTCTCTCTTGAAACATCACCCGGTAAACTCTCTATGTCCCTCTCCTGTCTACCTTTTAGGTAAAATCCCTTTCTGTCAAATGGTAATTTGTTTGTTGTCTGTATGTAGGTAAGCATAAGTCCAAGAAATTAGCAATTGCCCTTGGGCTTAGTCTCAGCCTTGTATCTCTCTTCCTCCTAGCACTTGGAATCCTTTGGCTCCGACGGAAACAAAAAGACCATATGATGCTCAACGTTAGTGGTTAGTATAATTAACATCCTATTTAACCTAAATTTTAATCAATGACAGCATGAGCCAGTAAAATGCTCAAATGGGTCATTGAATTATGTTGCAGACAAACAAGAAGAGGGGCTAATTAGACTAGGAAATCTCCGGAACTTCACCTTCAGAGAGCTTCAAATTGCTACTGATAACTTCTGCTCGAAGAACATTCTTGGGACCGGAGGTTTTGGCAATGTGTACAAGGGAAAGCTGGGAGATAGGACCATGGTGGCTGTCAAACGACTAAAGGATTTGACTGGGACTTCTGGGGAATCACAGTTTCGGACAGAATTGGAGATGATCAGCCTTGCAGTTCACCGCAATTTGCTGCGGTTGATTGGATACTGTGCCACTTCTAATGAGAGGCTTTTGGTTTATCCTTTCATGTCAAATGGCAGCGTGGCCTCAAGGCTTAGAGGTTGGTACTTGGTTACCTTATGCAACTTTTGTCATAACAATGCTTGGTGGACAATAAAATTTCTGCACTATAAATTCTTTATCTTTGTGATTGTCGGAGTATTTGTCTGTTTCCCCCGCTATACTGCTTAACCATTTGTGAGTCAGAGGCCTTAATTGGCGTGCTTGATTCTAACTTCATGTGCAGGTCTGGAACATGTTAGATTTGTTCTTATTTCTTTTTTTTGTTTTCTTATGAATGTTTTATTTGTTCAGGTTGAGACTGAAATGGAGTTTTGATATATTATTTTGTTGGATTGAAAAAGCAAGCTGAATTCTTCAAAACATATTATTTCAACAATGGCAATATTAGATAACTCAAATTTTCATGTTCACAATTTTTTCAAATTAGCTTGATGTTGTTTCTCAAATTACAATGGTCTGTGTCTTCCTATACTAAAATTGGAATTTGTTCAAACTTTAGGAGATCCCAAGGGGATCTCTTCCCAACCCCACTGTCATTTATGTGGCATAAGGTTGCAGGACGTGAGTTTTGAATGTATGATACTGAATTAGATTTTTTTTTTGGTTCGCAATCTATTTGTAGAACTACTGTGATTTATATTGGGCTGCTCTGACCGTTCCTGAGATGATGTATTCATCAAACAGGAAAACCTGCACTGGACTGGAACACAAGGAAGAGGATAGCAATTGGAGCTGCCAGGGGTCTTTTGTATCTACACGAGCAATGTGACCCTAAGATAATTCATAGGGATGTAAAGGCTGCTAATGTGCTCCTTGATGAATTCTGTGAGGCTGTAGTCGGTGATTTTGGTCTTGCCAAGCTTCTAGACCATGCAGATTCCCATGTAACCACTGCTGTTCGTGGCACAGTTGGGCACATTGCGCCAGAATACCTCTCCACTGGCCAGTCATCTGAGAAAACTGATGTTTTTGGATTTGGCATTCTCTTAATAGAGCTCATAACTGGAATGAGAGCTCTTGAATTTGGAAAAACTGTCAATCAAAAAGGAGCAATGCTTGAATGGGTAAATGCTCTTCTGCTGCTATATTAACTATAATCCTGAACTGCTTCAACAAATGTTTCATGACTTTCAGATTGTGTGCCATGACATGCCAATTTTGGATTCTAGATCTCTGAAATCTGAATAACTTCAATGGCATCCTAGACTGCATGGAGCACTCTTAGTTATCATAAAGTGTTTGAAAAGGACATCTCATGGATGTTTTTCATGTGGATAATTGCATATGACTGCTATTATCTACTTTCTTTAAAGTGCGGGACATGTCACATAGCCAGGCCCTGCATGCCAACATCTTCAAACAAGTTTCATTTTGTTTGTTTTCATTGCAACTCAATTATAGGAGATTTCAAGCTCAATTCCTAAAATTTTGGTTCATGACAATGTTGACAGGTGAAGAAAATACAGCAAGAGAAGAAAGTGGATGAGTTGGTGGACAAAGAACTGGGGAGCAACTATGATTGGATTGAGGTGGAGGAGATGTTACAAGTGGCTCTTCTATGCACTCAATACCTCCCAGCTCACCGTCCCAAAATGTCCGAAGTGGTCCGGATGCTTGAAGGTGATGGTCTTGCTGAGAAATGGGCTGTATCACACAATCATAGTAATCCCACAATGAACCTCGCTCATCCGAAAAACGCTAACAGAAGCACATTTTACCCTACCACTGCTTCAAAGCATGATGAAAGTGGTCATAATCGATCGAGCAGCATGTTCGGAACTACAATGGATGAGGATGATGATGAACGTTCTTTGGATTCCTATGCTATGGAACTCTCTGGTCCAAGATAAACAGGAAAGAACTAAGAAAAACGAGATTTGAATGAATAGGGAAATGGCTTCTTCTTCTTCAAGTAATTCTTTACAAGTAGAAGTTACCTTTATTTAAGAAATGTATAGGATTAGTTTCTGCTTGTTAACTGTCCTTGTTTGAGTTACTAGCTGTATGGAAATGTAATGTAAATATCCCTTTCCATTTCAAGCCAAACTGAAAGAATCTCGATCTGATTTGTACTCTTTTATATCTTAGAAGGAACTTGGTCCCGGGCTTCACTAAATAAAAATAAATAAATTAATTAATCATTAACTTAAAATCTGATAAATATATTTAATAAAATATATTAAAAATTATATGATGTAATAAATGTCAAAAAAGAAATTCAACACTAATTAAAAATCAACTTGATGATGTGATTTTTTTAAATCACAAAAACCTAAAAAAATACTCAAAATAAATTATCAAGCATAAAAAAATAAAATTTTAGAAAAACCTACAACTAAAATAAAAGAAATTTAAAGATCAATAAAATATAAAAATATTATGTGAATCTATAATAATTTTACTCAAATCACGGTGAAAAACTTAAAACGGAGTGCTTTTAGTTTTTTTTTTTAATTTTTATTTTTGAGGTCTTGTATGATATAATTTAAAGTGTTAATTAGTTCAACTAGTTAGGTTCTATGTTTGTTTTCTAGTGATCACCAGTTCGAGTCCTACAAATCTTAGAATAACTAAAAATTTATATAATCGTTTATTTTAAGGATCCGTTAGGTCAGTTGAGTGCACTCAAACTAACTTAACACCCATACTAATAAAAAAAAAAAAGAAAAGAAAAGAAAAGAAGAGTGCTAACGCAATTTTGATTGGTACTTTGATTTTGCCAAGGTGACCTCTAGAATGTGCTGTTGCTAGCTCTTTTTCTGGATTTTCTTTTCACTGTCCTTTTCACATGAATCATCTTTTTGGTTATAATTGCTGGAAAATTTGTCATTTCATCAACGGCCTTTGTGTCATTTTCGTTGAAATTCATGAAAAAAAAGGCATCAAGATTACTTGTTAAGCATAAGGGTAAATTGGTCATAAAATATGATCTATCATGTGATTATGACATTTTTGTAATGAAGTTAACATTTTTTTTCGGAGAGGAGAGAGAGTGATGTAATAACTTTCTTTTTTTTTAATTATATAAAAAATTATCTGGTTAGTTAAATAATTTCTATTTTATATTGAGTTATATATAATTACATTTTAAATCTTAATTTTAAAAAAACTAAAATAATGTGTTTTTCATTTGAGAAGATATTTTTATTTATTTATTTTGCATGCAAAAATCTATTTCACATTAATTTTAACCAAACATATTTTTAAAACCAACTTCTTTTTTAAAAAATAACAACTAAAAGTGTTTATTAAACCAACTTTTTTAAACCTTAATCGTAAAAGCTACCGCAATATAAAATACAGACTAAAACGATGTTTGAGAGTATAATAGTGGTTATGATTCAAAATGTTTTTTACTTAGAAATGCATCAAAATAATTTTTTTATTTTTAAAAAATTATTTTTGATATCAGCACATCAAAATGATACGAAGACGACAAAAAAATTTAAATTTTTAAAAAACATGGTTTCAACCGCGTTTCCAAACACTGTCTAAAAACAAATTTAAATCATAGGGTGTTAAGAGAAATGAATATATAAACTATGTAATTTTTTTTAAAAATATAGGGTATGCAAGTATTAAATTAAAACACTATACTATAATATAAGATGCAGTGATTTACCTTTGATGGTTTTGACGAGGAGTTTATTAGTGCGTGTTCTTTAGCTGATGAAAGTGTGGAAGTGAGGTATTCTCAAATGTCAAAGTGTATGAACTGTTCAAGGGTCGCTGTCTCTGGCAATTATCACCCATCTTTTCTTTTCTTTCTCATGTATGGTCAAGAAGCATGCTTCCACTCATAGGAAATGTGTCTCTATATTGGTCTTGTAATTTGTGCCAGAGACCAGGAGTTTGGTTAGGCTAAGGTAATGCAAATATTGACTGCAGATGTTCGGATTTGGACGCAGTTGATCCAGTTTGGTCCATGAACTAATCAAGCATTGCCTGTTGTTTCGACAGTACCATTACTAAAATAACTAAAAACATATCGAGTCGGCATCGCCGTTCATGGAAAAAGCGATGCTGCTCCATTTTAGTTTCATTTTCTGCTATGTTCTTTTCCTTTCAATTGAACTCTGTTTAAGTCTAGCCTGATGATGAGATTATGTTTGAAGTTAGAGTAGAATCTAAGATAAAAATAAAAGGTAGAGGACATAAATATAAATTGTGAAGAAAAACTGTGGCTAATCATGACAGTTTTATTTTGGTTTAAAAATTTATTTTGTTTATTTTTTAATTTTTTTTTTAAAAAAACTCACTCGAAAATAATAATAATAATAATAATAAATAATTGGTTGTCACAATTCATCCACTCAAAACAATCGAGATTGGTTTCAAAAGATTATATATATTCCAACAAGAAGAGTGCAATGCTAGTGATTTTTTACTACTCATACTAAAAAAGATAAATTCTGTCCTTTTAGATTTTTTCAATTTAATTATTTTTTTTAGTGATTTTTTTGGGGTTGTTAGGTGTTCATGGAGGTTGTTATGCTCTTATTTAGATGATTTCATGTAGTTTTTAGGCTCTAAAAATTTAAATTTTAATTTTTCGATCATAAAAAATAATTGAAAATTAAACTAAATTGTGATTGGTTGCCCGATCAAAAAGTAAAAATAAAAATAAAAATGAACAATGCGTTGTCTGCTCCTAATAATAATAATAAAAAATAAGATCCGCCTAGGTTTTTGCTTCAAGTTAGGCATGTGAGCTTGATCCACCAATACCTTACCTTGTTTTTGTTTTTAATTTTTTACCATTCAGAGTTAAATTGTTTCTATTTAAATATTGATTTATACCCTCCTTTTTATTTCTTAAAAAAATAAAGTAATTTCATTTTCTTATGTAATAATTGATCTTTTTATATTTTTAAGTTGCACGATACTTTGAAAATATTTATTTTATTACATTTCTTTTTTTAATATATTTTATATGAATTAGTTATATTTGTATGGGGTTTTTATATAAAAAAAAACATATTTTACTACCAACAAAAAATAATACATAAAAACATATACATAACATAAACATAATAATTTATTTTTTAGGTCAAAGATTGACATTAGATCCTACATAAAGTGTAGTGTGAATAACATGTTTGCGTACATGTCATATTTGCGTGTTTTAAATAAAAAAATCAATCTATTTTAAAATGCATTTATAATATTAAAAAAAAATTATTATGATAGAAATAAACGTAAAATTCAACCCCTAGTGAGGGTGAAAAAACTAGTTGAATAATAAATTATTTGGGATTCGCTTTGAGATTCATTATTAAGTAAAAAATACATTTTGGGTGATTTACAAAGTTTTTGTTGAATGATTGTTAAAGTTGTAATGAAGAAACATCTACCATTAAAGTTTTGGTTTGTAGAATGGTCATGACACCTATGGGAACTCAAAGGATTCCGGGTTTTTTTTTTTTTTGAAGATGATAAATTGATTTAAAAAAGTTAATTTTGATGTTTTATAGATATTTTGAGTTAAAAATAGATTTTTAAAAGAAAAAACAGTTTTTTTTTTCCTCACCGTAGTAGCTGGAATTTAAGGATTCTAAACAATCAGTCAACTATTTTTTTAAACTAAATTGACATGTCATTTATTCCATTAATTATCTTTTAAAAAAACTCTAAAGGCGCCTGCGTCGGCTCTTTATTCATGGGTTAAGTGTTAGGCCTAACTTACTAGGCTCAGCAACACATAACCTCATTCTGTTTTATTTATATAATTTTTATTTTTTAATTTAAACATTTATTATATGTATTTTTAAAAACAATTTTAAGTTTATATTTTACTTCTTTGTTATAGTTTTTTGCTTATTTAGTTTTTTTTTAAAATAATAATTATTTTTTAATTATATTGGATGCATTTAATTTTTGAAGAGATTAATATGATTAATCTGTAATTGTTTTTATATTATATATATATATCAAATTTATTTTTAAAAATAAAAAAAATATTTTTTTATAATATTTTTTGTTTTATTTTCTTTTCTGCAGCTTTGCCAAAGGTACTATTTTTTATTTTTTTTTATTGCAGCTTTATTTTTTTATTATATTATTAAATTAATTAAGATTTAACTTGATGGTTAAATTTTTCACACTTTTTTAAAAATATAATTATTTCCTGATTTTTTTTCAAGCAAAAACATTTGGTGTGATTCATAGCGCGCGCCATTAATACAGTGATCGATGATCTCGTGAACTGTCCTAGGTATACCTGCGATTAAAAAAAGTAGTAAACCCCATGAACAACAAGATGCCATCATCATAGATTATCCAACTCAGTGATTTTTCACATCATTGATGGAAGGATAACCGGTCTCAAGCACTTCACTAACAATAAGATCACAGTGACGTACATCAGAAGTGAGCAGCTTGGATCGCTTACAAATAAACCCCATATATATATCAAAAGCTTCTTTTTCAACTTTAATGGTGCAATCACAGGAGCACATATGGTGATGGTGTTGTTGAATATATATCTTGACAGTTTCCTTGCCATCAATCCCATATCCGCTTACCTCTTCCATATGCTATCGCATTACTGAACTTCCTCTCAAGAAGAAGGGACATGATTTTGTACTCGGCGCCATCCCATAGAAATTAATTCGGTAATATTTTTGTAACTTCAACTTCTACGTAATTTTCACTTGGAGTAAAAGCAGCCAGGATCTCAAGTTTGGGAATCCTGGGGATTATAAACTTCTGAATGTAGGAGCTGGTAAGGTTCGGAGGAGGAGAAGGATAAGCAGAATCAAATTGACAAGCTTGGATGACATGAGATTAAGGTTGAAGAACCTAATAGCCATTCATATCAAGATCTTGAAGATGGCAAAAACTCCATTTTTGTTCCGGCTGATGATGCTCTTTCTTATGACCATTCTTTCTGATCACGCCAGAATTTAGACTGCCAAATTGTAGCATCCAAGGTTGATAAAAAAACATTTTCAGGTGGATACGCCTATGGTGAGTACGTTTTATGCATCAACAAAGCTGAAATCACCAACTGGGATATATCTATGATGATGGACATGTGATTGTTCATGTGGCCAGACGCTTCTTTAAGAGAAAGATCGGCCATAATATTCGGCGAAGGCAAGCACACTACCAGAAATTCATTTAATACCAATGACATTACCGATGGAATAATTCTGTTGGTAATTTGCGATCATAATTACCGACGTCATATTTTTCGTCTGTAATTCCATCGGTATATACCGGCGGAATTTTAGACGGAATATTTAGAATAAAAAAAGGACAGTTCACTAACGTGGAAGTTTTTGCAGGTGATTTTACCGACGGAATCACCGAGGGATTCAAACCAACAGCTCCGTACAGTGACGTGACCGATTCACCATCAGAATTGCAAACGGAATCACCGAGGGATTCAAATTGGGATCTCCGTACAGTGACGTGATCGATTCACCGTTAGAATGGCCGACAGAATCACCGACAGAAGTAGTCCGTCGATGATTCCATCAATAAAAGTTAATATATGACCACTCTGCCAATCCTCTCCTCTCCTATTTGTCCTTCTTCTTCCCTATCCCAACTCTCCCTTACTGCAAACAACCAGCCCCCCCACTAAAAAAAAAATCTCCCTCTTCTCAGCACAAGTCATATTTCTTTAAGGTTTGTGGTCACAACATCTATGTTTTGATTTACTAACGGATTTTATCAGTTTTTGTAAGTAATTCTATCTTTTTAAATTTTAACATTTAAATGTCAATTTTATTGGTTTTTTAGTATATGTATTTTGTTAGTATATGTACATGTTTTATTGTTATTTCTCAAACAAACTTGTAGTATATGAATATATAATTTTGTACTTGTTATGGTTTGTTTTAGATTTTGTAAATTGTATTTGTTTGTAAATTATTGAAACTTTATTGAATTACCGAATTACATGTGTTGTTTTGAAATAGTTAATAGCTTGTTTAACGAGTCCGTTTTAATTTTTATCAATGTTATTGCGGAGTTGTAATTTTCGTAAATTTATATATATAAATTTTTATAGATGTTGATAATTGATAATGAATATTTAATATTTATGAGAAGCTGTAATTAGCTTGTTGGATAATCTCGAGGTAAACCAATATTTTTGCAAATTTATTTACCTAACATAGTTAATTAATACATGTTGTCATCATAATTTTATAGAGGTTTGATAGAAGTCATGAATGATCGTTCATGGATGTATTGAGATTCATCCCAAGGATTGCAGAGGATGGATTATTGTAACGGGGTTCATGGTTTTATTAATTTCGCAACATCTATTCCTAGAAATGTTAATAGAGGCGATATTAGGTGTCTATGCAGGAAGTGTCAAAATAAAAAGTATTTGCATCCAGATGTTGTAATAATGCATCTTCTACACAAAGGGTTTATAGAGAAATTACCGGTGTTGGTATGCATATGGAGAAGTATTTGTTCGTAATAAGAGCATGAGAGAAAGGGTGGTTGGGTCAACTTCTAGTGCTAGCAACGTGCATGAAACGGCAAATGACTACACTAATCCTTACAGGAATATGGTTATCGATGCAATGAGAATGAATCAAGGTAATGTCAGTCAATGTCCAATCGTAGATGAAGAATCTAATGCAGATGCAGCTAGGTTTTTTGATTTGTTGAAAGATTCTGACGAACCATTTTGGGATGGTTGTATGAACCACAATAAATTATCGGTCGTAGCACAGGTGTTCACCATCAAGTCAGATCACGAGTTGAGTGAGGCCGGGTATGACAAAATTATTGAATGGGCGATAAACATTTTACCTAAAGGGAATAGGCTGAAAAAGAACTTCTATGCTGCGAAGTCCATGATGAAACTCCTCGGTTTAGGATACCAGAAAATTAGCATATGCCCTAACTTCTGCATTTTATACTACCTTGAAAATGCTGAGTTGACCGAGTGCATGACATGTGGGCATTCCCGTTACAAACCCAGAACTGGCAGGGGAAAGACTCTAGTGGCATATAAAAAACTCAGATACTTCCCAATCACACCTACACTGCAGAGGTTATTCATGTCACCAAGGATTGCTGAGCACATGACATGGCACCAATCAGGCAATCATATGATGCGGCTGATGGAGTGATGGTGCATCCTTCTGACGATGAAGCGTGGAAACACTTTAATAGTGTGCATCCTCACTTTTCAGCTGAATTAAGGAACGTGCGTCTTGGGTTGTGTATAGACGGATTCAACCCATTCGGGTCATTTTATACTTCTTATTCTTATTGGCAAGTCATACTCACGGTTTATAACTTGCCACCAGGAATGTCTATGAGGCCGGAGTTCATGTTTTTATCTACTGTCATACTCGGTCTGAGCAACCCGGGCTAGAATATAGATGTTTGTCTTCAACCGTTGATTGATGAGTTGGCACAGTTGTGGTCCTTCGGAGCTTTGACTTTGTTAATAATATATTGTGATGAAGATATTTGTCGGAAATAGAGTTCAGACAAGCACAAAATTATGTTCTATTTAATTGTGATGAGCTGAGACATTTTATTCAGTATATATATATATATATATATGTGTGTGTGTGTGTGTGTGTGTGTGTGTGTGTGTGTGTGTGTGTGTGTACTACTAATTAAACTTTGTTAATAATATACTGTTTATATATTGTAATATCATAAACTCATTATCACTTGCAGGCAACATCAAAAATATTTGCTGTCCAATAACTCACAGCCGACCGAAACCCAAATCTTTCAATTGCAAGATGAACAATTTGCCACGTAGTTCAGAACACATGTAAGTACTATCACAAACTCATTATCATTTGTAAAATTACTGTATGCATGTCATTATGAGATTCTCATTTACTATTCATTGATGTACATTACATATAAGGTTTATCAAATGGGAAGGAGTGCTGCTATGTCATTGTCTTCACTAAGCCTAGGCCCTGAAAGAAAAGTTAAGTGCTACAACGGGTATTTTATCATTGGATTTGTGTTTCATACTGAAGAATATAGGCATGGAAGAAAGACATACAACAACGGTGGTTGTGTTAAGGGATTGACTAGTAGTGAGTTAGAAGTTGACTACTATGGTAGATTAGAAGAGGTCGTCGAACTGCAATATCATAGCGGGCAGAATAGAGTGTTTTTATTCAAATGCTATTGGTATGACACGACTGACAGAGGAATCAGAGTTGATCCGCACTATGGTCTGGTCGAAATCAACTCAAAAGCTAGACTCCGCAACGTAAATGATCGATCAAGAGTTGATTGATTATCGGTTTTAAAAGCGAAACCCAGGAGTCATGTTGAGGTTGTTCAAGATGAGAACGAAGACACAAGTGTGTGAGATAAAGTCTTTCAAGTTAGTGAGTTGGTTGAACCATATTGAGTTGCTCCTTCGATTGACTTGGAAGAAAATTCAAATTTTCATGTTTTCGATGATAGTCTTGTTGATGTTGACGCAGAGAGTTGAATATTGTTTTGAGCTCTAGCGGACAAACAAATGTCGATGAAGATGATGATATCCATTTTAAAGATTACGATGAAGGTGATGACTATTCAATTGACGATGAAGAAAAAGAAAATTCTGACTAACTATCAGAATGAAGCCATGTGTAAAACATTTTTTCATGTAATATATATTATGGATGATATATTTTGTAACACAAAATATTTATTTTATAAGTTTGTATTGTTTAAGCACTGTTGTTATTGTTTTGTACGATGGACAATTTATCATTTAAGTGTTTGCAGGAAGGTAAATAGGCAATACAAACATCATCTTTCTTGCACATTGCACTATCACTGACGCCCATACCGATAGATTACAGTCCGTCAGCATTTCACAGTAGCGTCACTGGAAATGCCATAACCATCACCGACGACTTTGCGGACGGATTCCAGTCTATCGGCATTTCACATTAGCGTCACTGGAAATGCCACAACCATCACCGACGACTTTGCGAATGGATTTCATTCCGTCGACATTTCACAGTAGTGTCGCTGGAAATTTCACAACCATCACCGACGACTTTATGGACGGATTCCAGTCTGTCGGCATTTCACAGTAGCCATTTCATCACCAACGACGTTGTAAATGGATTACAATCCGTTAGCATTTCACAGTAGCCATTTCATCACCAATGACTTTGCAGATGAATTACAGTCCGTCGGCATTTCACAGTAATGTCACTGGAAATGCCATAACCATCACCGACGACTTTGCGGATGGATTCCAGTCCGTTGGTATTATGTCGGCAGGTCACAGTTACCGACAAAATCACCGACTGATGGTGTGAATTCCAAAGGGCGGGGCATTAAATGCATCTCTGACCGTGTGTATTTGCCAAGGGAATTACCGACGGACTGCGAAAATTATGAAGGGTAATTAAAAATAACTGTGCGAAATTCAAAAGTTCTCGATAAATTTTTGAAACATCACCAACGAAATAATTTAAAATAATATTTTTTTAATATCCGTCGGTGAATCTGTCGGTAAAACTATGCTACAAATCCCAGCGACCGCCCCTTCAGTTCATTTTTTCATCTACTATGTTATTCCCCTTTCATTTTTTATTTTTCCCTCTCATTTCCTTCAAGACTTTTGTTTGTTTTGCTTGTAATCTCTACTTGAATCTTCAGCAAATTAAAATGTATGTGTTTCCTCTACTTCATTTTACTTCAAGATTTTTTTTTCTTTATTGTAGATATTGTTATTTTTGTAATGTTTTTTGTTTTGGTGTATTTTTATAATGTAGATAAAGTCTTGAAATAAACACATTATTAAGGTAAGCATATTTCATTCCTAAAGTCTATAGTTCTTTTTTTTTTTTTAATTTCTTGAATATATTTTATTGTTTGTATTGCCATAATAATTGTATAATTTGTTGAATTGTAATTGTTATTGTTGAATTTACCTTGTAATTAGTAATTGAATATGTTGGAAAAAAATTAATTATTTTCTCTCAATTTTACTCAATTATTGCATGATTTGTGTTCAATTATTTCCATTAATTTTAATTGTTAGCCTAGACTAGAGTTTTTTTTTTTGAATTTATTGAATACATTTTATTGTTTGTATTGCCATAATAATTGAATAATTTGTTTAATTTTAATTATTATTGTTGAATTTACCTTGTAATTAGTAATTGAATATGTTGGAATAAATTTAATTATTTTCTCTCAATTTTACTCTATTATTGCATGATTTGTGTTTAATTATTTCCATTAATTTTAATTGTTAGTCTAGAGTTTTTTTTATGAATTTATTTAATTGTTATTGTTGAATTTACCTTGTAATTAGTATAGATGTTATGTTATATACAAGATTAGTATAGATGGGGTCAATTGGTTGTTGTTATTGTCAATATTTGCAGGTTTAAAAAGTTTGGGTAATCTCCAATATAGGGGAAGTGCTGCCGAATTTTTTTTAACATTCGAATTTAATTATATAATTATCCATATAAAATTGTGTAGATGCGTAGAACGAAATTCACAGCTCGTCGCTCACATATGGTCATAGCTAGTTCTTCTAGTAGCGAGGATGACATATCCTTAGGTGCCTTTTAAGAAGAGACACCTATGTCGTCACCCGATGCTGCCTCTTCCAGTGCGGTTTCATAGCGTAGAGGCGGCGTGCCTTTGCAGTGGAATCAATTTACCTGCAAGTATGAGGCACAATGGAAAGACGACCTTTCACTGTATGTTTGTTTCGGTTTTAGTTTTTTTTGTTATAACATAATTTATGAACAACTAATGAATATTTCATTAATTTAATTTATTTTCAGGTTCACAAACATTGAGGTCGCCCGAGTAATATCATCGGCGTTTAAATTGTCAATGGAGATTTCATTATTTCAATGGAGTCAGGTATCCAGACATCCTGAATGGATACCTCAAATCGATACATGGTTTGACAAATTTGAGGTTGGTGTTAATTTCTAATTTCCAGGTTATTTCTAATAAATTATTAATATAATTGTAAATAAATTATTATTTTTATTTAAAATTAATTATTTATACACAGGACAAATTCGACTGGGATAGTGCGCATGACACTGTTGTGAGGAGTATTTGGGAAAATCACACGGCAATTAGGTAACTTCGAAAACGATACAATATTTTTTTAGAAAAACATTTATGTTTCAAAATCTAATTTCTCGCTAAGGAAGTAGGTTGCGTGATTTTTGGTATGAAGCACAAAAAAAAGCAAAAAAAAAAAGCGAGAGATAAGTGTCTTGAAGGCTGGAACGACGTGGCGGTTTGGAGGGATTTCAAACCACTATACATCCCGGCAGATATATGGCCGCAATATCTTGAGCACGTGACGTCTGAGCGGTTCACACGATGCTCACAGTCCGGTGCTGGCAATTGGAACCGGCCAATTCATGGCTCGGTGACAATGCACACCGGCGGCTCTGTTCTGTTTGCTGCACATGCAAAACGGATGGTAAGATTAATTTAAATGAAATATATCGTTAAATAATTTGTTGTTACTTAATTAATTTTTTTCATTACAAGCTACGTCTCTTTGATGTGAGCCGAGCCCAATGGAGCTGTTTGTTGAGACGCACGTGCGGAGTCAAGATCGCCAAAAGGAGGTGCAACAGTTTGTTGACAACCGCGCTCAACACTTTATCGTATGTTTGTTTAACCATTTTATTTCATAAGTTATTATTTTTATTGAATTGAATATGATGATGATGATTTCTTTTTTCATTTTGAGGAGACCTATAATAGCCGGTTGAGGGAGAGATATAAGAACAATCCTTTGACCCATCCGAATGTCGATCCGGATTTGTGGATAGAGGTCGGATTGTCCGGTGGACTCGATAACAATCGGGTGTACGAGCTCTCCAACACTACGGCCGAGAACTTGCGGTCGGCCCGTAGTGTTTCAATCTTTGGGAGCTCCAAATCAGTATTAAGCACCCAATCTGAGGATATCATGGCCTTGAAACAACACACGGCTAATTTCACCGAGAAATACGAGCAACTCTATGTGAATTATGAACAACTCCGCCATATGGTCATGAACATGACTTCACAGAGTGGTGATACATATCCGCCCCTTTTTGGCCATATAACAACCAGCCTCCTCCTCCTCCTCCAGCTTTGTCATTGTGCTAATTTAATTTTTTTTTGAAACACATTCAATTTGTAATGAATATTATTTAACTTTATTTTTTTGTTCTTAATGTTTAATAAAATTTTATTTGCATTATATTTTGTTCTTAATGTTTAATAAAATTTTATTTGCATAATTGGTTTTTTTTACTATTAATTTATATAATTTTATATTATTTATTCTAAATCATTTTTACAAAAAAAATTTAAAAATACCCACTGAGGGATTTACCGACGGAATGTATCATCGATGAATTTACAGACGGATATAATCCGTCGGCATTTCACAGTAGCTTAGTGGAAATGCACACTCATCGACGAAGTTTCCGACGGATAACGCCCGTCAGCCTTTCACCGATAGCTAAAAAATATTTACTATATAAGCCACTATCACCGACGGAGTAAATCCGTCGGTAATGTTCCAACGGGAAGTTTTTTTTAGGTGCGTAATTTTCGGCTGTAAAACCATCGGTAATATTTTTTTTACCAACAACTTTAGCGACGGAAGTTTTCCATCGGCGAACGTTATACTGACGGAAGTTTTCCATCGGCGATTTAGTCAGTAAAAAAATTACCGACGAACTCTGAATCTCATACCAACGGAATATGTCCGTCGGTAAAACTGTGAAATCTTGTAGTGGCATAACATATATACATTCTCCGGTAATGTTGTGATTCTCAGTTATATATATTTTTGGCTGCTTTAATTAGAAGATAATGGCTTTTTTTCTAGTATATTAATATGTTGGAGATGCTGCTATTGTTATTTTTATTTTAGTTGTTTAAGTACTCATAACTTAAATCAAGTATCTTACTTTGAAATAATTAGCTCTTGAATCAATTTTTTTTTAGTTAAATTTTGTTCTTAGATTTTTCATAATTTCATCTACTTAATTACAAAACAAATATGGGTCGTGCGATAATGATCACGTTAATAACTAGGGCTCAAAACTGAGCATTTTATGTGTAGATTCTACTATCTGATAAGGTGTCTGCAAGTCCACATCTTTAAACTACGATCAACTGGCTAGAAAACAGAAGTGTCTGAGATTCAGGCCCTGTTTGTTTACTGGAAAGTTGTTTTTTTTAGAAAGTTAATTCTGGAAAAGTGAATTATTTTCCAATGTTTGGTAGTGTAATGAAAAATAAGTTGGAAAACACTTTCTAGAGTTTGATTATGTTATGGAAAATGAGTTGGAAAATAACTTATTAATGTTTTATTTTTTTCAAGTTTATTAAAATAATGAGGAACAAATCTTACAAATTAAAAAGTTGAATGAAAATAAAATTAAAAAAAAAATATAATTTCATAAATTATCTCAAATAAAATAAATAATAATCAAAATAATAGAGATCAAATCTAAAAAATAAAAAAATTGAAAGATGAAGAAATTAAAATAATAATAATTAACAATTCATAAATTATTTCAAATAAAATAATTAATAATCAAAAGAATGAGGACCAAATTTGATAGATAAAAAATTTCAATTAAAAAATAATAAGGGAAAATCAAATAACAATTATAAAAATAAGGACCAAAATTAATATAAAAATTAAATTATAAGGGATGAAATTGAAAAATAAATATTCAAAACAAAATATATATAGCAATCAAAAATTTAAGGACCAAATTTGATATAATCAGTAAATAATATGACATTTCTAAATTTTTCACAATTTCCAGAAATTGTTTTTCTCTCAAAATAGAAGGAAAATACTTTCCTATAAACCAAACCATAATTTCCTTTGACTGGAAAATATTTTTCATTGATCGGAAAGTGTTTTTCATTAATTAATTTTTTTAATAGCAAATAAACACAAAAAAATTTAAAAACTGATTTTTCAAAAACTACTTTCTAAAAAACAATATAGCCTTAAAAGGAGTAAATACTACATTCATTACTATCATGTTCATGTTTTTTCATATGCTTCTAGTCTCCAGGGGTCTAGACATAAGGTGGTGCCAAGTTAACTTCTCTGCTAAAAGTCTGTCTGCCTGCCATATATTGTTTTCGTTCGGGTCCATGGTTTGGATTGCCCAGAATTTCGCTACTGTGCTGCGTGTTGTCCTCGGTCATGCTGACAAAAGCACTGAGAGGCAAGAAGCCAACGAGGAGAAAGCAGCAGCTGCAGGATGGAGCTGGCCTGAACAAAGAATAGCAGGTAACACTGACATGTACAGCAACAGCAACTGCAACACAAGGAAAGCAAAGACAGGCAATTCGCACTCCGCCTCTAGTAATTATCCTGCCATGCCAAGTGGGTGAGTGTGTTTATTTGTAAAGTTTTTGTTCCCATTTTTTTCTAAATTTTTCTTTCATTAATAATTAACATAAAATTCATTAAAAAAATAAGAAAAGTATGAAGCACAAATGAAAAATTATTGACAAATAAATATACAAAACAAAATTAAAACAAAATGATATTTTAATGGAGATGTAGACTCCAATGCACTGTTGCTAGGCATTATTGTATGTTGTCCATTAAGAAATTAAGGCAACTTCTTTTCGACATGAAATGCGTCGTTTTCCTAAAATTTAAATGATTTTTTACATTGTTTTCACTTTAGTCCTTAGAGTTTGATATTCATACTAAATGGTCCCTAAACGTTGCTTGTGTTGAACTTAAGTCCTTGAATGTAGAGGGCGGGTAATCTTTGGCGAGCTATGAACCAAGCATGTATTTATTAAGGGTGAGTAAAAAAAACCAAAAAACCGATTAAACTGAAAAAACCAGAAAAAAATAACTGATAAAACCGAACCGTGAAAAAAATCGATTAAAATTTTGAAAAAACTAACCGGTTTAGTTTTGATTTTATAAGCATGAAACCAAAAGGATAGCCGAGAATTAATGTGTCAATTACAATTGGAATTAATGTTTAAAGAATCATATAAAAATTGACCACAATTAGGAGAGAATAGTTATACATGGAAGGATCCTAGAACACACAAGGATTCCTAGACCATAATGCATGTCATCGACTGATGTTGAAAATAGTTCAAATAAAATAAACGAACTGAATCCAAACAACAAAAAATCAGAAACAAAACCGAGGCAAACCGGAAAAAATCGAGCCAAAACCGAAAAACTAAGCCAAAACTGAGCCAAACCGGTTTGAACTGGTTTTTGTTCAAAAAAACCGAACCGAACTGAAACCAGTCGGTTTAAACCGGTTTTGGTTTTTTTTTTTAAATTTCAGTTTGGTTATTTTTTTTTAAAAAAAACTAAACCGAATCAAGAATAATCATCCCTAGTATTCACCATTTTCATTGGAGTTTGTTGATGATAGTTTAAGTAATCTAAGTGAATGGAAAAAACAGATAGGATTTTAAAAACATTCTGTTTTTTTTTTTTGAAATGTAATTCGATATTTTTAGGTCTCCTCAGTGTATTGGAGCATTTTTTAGGTGTAAAATAGTTTATAAACATTTATTATATGATTCTAAGCTGTTTTTGCATAAAATTAGTGTGGGCGATGGGTCACAGGCTAAAAAATGTGGCCTCGTGAGATTTTTTAATGATATTTTAAAGAAATGGATTGCTTTTTGTTTATTAAAATTTATGTTTTTTTAAATATAGTAAAAATATATAATTACCTTTAGAATAAAAAAAAAAGTAGGCATGGCTTTTTCGCCCTTTAAAAAAGACTTTTTTTTGTTTGTTATTTTTATATTCATGAAGAGTATTTTGGTACTTTTTTATGTTGAATAATTGATTTTTAAATTCAAAAAATTATTGGAGGATTAAATTAAAAAGAAAAATAAATCAACCAAAATAACAAAAAAATCAAAAAAATAAGGACTAAATTAGAAAAACAAATACACCATAAACTTGAATTGAATGATAAAATTAAAAACATCAAAATTTTAAAAATTTGCTAAGGAAAAAATTAGAAAAAAATTATACATGATAAATTAAAATTGAAAAATAAAATTTAAAACAAATAAAACGTAAGTAAAAATGCTAATGAGAACCTTATGGTTCAAATTACTCGATTACAAGGATAAACCAATTTTACTATACATGAATTAATAAAAAAGACAATTACCCCTTTTTTGTTAGTGTTCTAAATCTTTGATTTGGAGATGGAGAGTAATTAAATTATTTTATTATATTTTAAAAAATAAAAAATACAAATATATCTCTAAATAATTTTTTAATAATTAATATGCCTTGTGAAAAAAAAAACTCCTAGAACAAAGGCAAGTGATTTTTTTGGAAAAAGAAAACCATTTTTTTTACTATTGTAGTAAATAATAAAGTTTTTGCCTTCCTTTTTTTTATTTTTTATTTACGTTTATAACTATGAATGAAGCAAACGTGTATGGAAATAATTGCAGAGGGTAAAAAAGAGAGATTGTGATACCTATTTTAGTGGTAATAATTTGGGTTAATAACCATTAATAATGGGTGGTTAATTATTCAGTAGAGAGGATAATGTCAAGTGGATCATCATCATCTACTAGATATGAGCATCCCTATAGTTATTTTAGGGATTCAATTACGACAGAAGAATGTGAGACTATTTAATACTTGATACAAACCATGCTGAAGGTAGTGAAGTAATTTGGGTAACGTGAACACTCTTTGGGCTCAATCTAAAGACTATAGGCCTACTAGGTTTCTTGGTAGTAAAGCCACCCTCTCTGGATTCAATGAGCAATGAGCCATTTGGGGTGTCCAAGCCTGAAGAGGTGCAATTTGCACAAGTGCTTTGGACCCCTGGAATGCTCTGTGGCTCTTCAGGTTTTTGGACTGTTATTTTTTTTTGGATCTTACCTAGTGTTTTGTGTTTTAAATGTTATTAATACGATGAGTAGGGGTGTAAATCCCGAACCTAACACATGTAAAACCTCTTTGTTCACATCATGGCTGCGGAAACTATTTGATTCAGGTTTCAAAGTCAAGCCTCTAATGCTTGAGAGAAATCTCAAGGTTGCCATACAAGAATTTGAAGATGATGATGCTGTTTGTTATAAGCACTTTTTACCATGTAAGAATTTAGGTTATCAAATTGTAGCATCCGAGGTTGATGAGAAATTGTTCAGTTCAGAGAATGTTGTCCACGGGTTGCCAACTTTTGATGCCATGCTTGGCGCTTACGTTTTTGCGCACATGTAGCTGATTACTGGCGTGGTGGTGAGAAATCAACAGTGTTGAAATCACCAACTGGGATATCTATAATGATGGACTCGTGATTGTTCATGGAGTTAGCGGCTTCTTTAACAGAATTGCCGGCGACAAAATTTGGCTGTTGCGGAGGAACTGGATAAGTATAATTAATGAAGAAGGAAACAATAATCTGTTCGAGGGGATGGTGAAGCCAAGCATATCATATATATTCTTATGTTGCCCGGTACATGTTACTGCAGTAATGTTTGCGCTATTTCATATTTTTTAAGTATTTAAAAGTGTCATAACGGTTGTTTTTTAAAATAGTTTTTTACTCGGAAATATATTAAAATAATTTTTTTTAAGTTTTTGTTGTTCTTTTTAAGTAGAAGGGCACGAATGGTTCCCTTCACTAACCCCCTGTGTGAGATTTCAGTGATTAAAATCAGCATAGCCTACAGTGGCAATCCGTATAAAATCCTACATATGAACAAGCTTAAATGGTCAGTTCCTGGAAAACTGGCTATGATTCATTTTTAGGTAGTTTTGACAGTCATCTACCTAAGACAATGGATCTATTAGGAAATTATATGCAGCAGAGAGCGTAATGAAACACTGGGAGACGGTTTTTGAGCTAGCAAAGATGAATAATTTTTTATGCAGCCAAACTGTAAGCTGATTGTGACACAAATACTAAATTGGCAATTTGAGCTACCTTGGGAGTTACTATCAGAGAGGATTCTCATGTTCTTTTGTTATCTCCGCAAATATTATTATCCTATGAATCATACTCTTTCTCCTTCTCCTTCTCCAACTGCATGAGATTCATGCTATTTTCTTATCCCTGTCTCCTTTTAATTTATTGGACCATTGGAGATTGCTTATTAAAAAGGATCCCTTTTCACTTTCTTTAGCTTCGTCCTTCCCATGGTTTCTCTAGCTTTTTTTTTCCTACCCTTCAATTCTGAGTCATAATCAGATCAGCACAGCAGACATAGTTGAATCCAAAAAAACTTGATGACAAAAAGTGGTCCTTGTGCACCGATCTCATCCTTTTCTTTTTCCTTCTCCACCATATCCAGGAACAGGGTCTTTTTGTGATAAACCCCCTCGTTTATCGGTTATACTTTATAAGTTAATCAAGGTACCATATTTGGATAACAGAAGCAAAACAATACTAACACAAGCATTCAGATTTTACTGCCATGGACACTGTGTTTGTGTTGGTTTCATCACTCCCCTTGATTTTCTGCACCCACTTTGTGTTGACAATTGCAAACAACCTTGAATTCTCTAGTATACAACCTACACGATTGGTCACCAAACTCATTCACCGCGATTCTATTGTCTCCCCATATTACAGGTCCAATGACACAGTTGCAGACCGCACAGAACGCACTATGAAGGCCTCACTTGCTCGTCTATCCTACTTGTATGCAAAAATTGAAAGAGATTTTGACATCAATGATTTGTGGCTCAATCTTCATCCTAGTGCCTCCGAACCCTTGTTCTTAGTAAATTTTTCCGTGGGACAGCCACCTGTTCCACAACTCGCAATAATGGACACAGGCAGCAGCCTCTTATGGATACAATGCGCTCCTTGTAAAAGTTGTTCCCAACAGATAATTGGGCCAATGTTCGACCCCTCCATTTCCTCCACGTATGATAGCTTGTCATGCAAAAATATCATATGTCGTTACGCCCCCAGTGGGGAATGTGACTCGTCGAGTCAATGTGTGTATAACCAGACATATGTAGAAGGCCTACCATCAGTGGGAGTCATTGCCACAGAACAACTAATCTTTGGAAGTTCAGATGAAGGCACAAATGCTGTTAATAATGTGCTCTTTGGGTGCAGTCATAGGAATGGAAATTACAAGGACAGGCGTTTCACCGGGGTATTCGGACTCGGCAGTGGAATCACATCTGTAGTAAATCAAATGGGATCTAAATTTTCCTATTGCATCGGCAATATAGCGGATCCTGACTACAGTTATAACCAGTTGGTTTTAAGCGAAGGAGTGAACATGGAGGGCTATTCAACACCTTTAGCTGTGGTTGATGGCCATTACCAGGTCATTCTAGAAGGAATTAGTGTTGGAGAGACGAGGCTTGTCATCGATCCTAGTGCCTTTAAAAGGACAGGGAAGGAAAGAAGAGTAATAATTGATTCAGGAACAGCACCAACTTGGCTAGCTGAAAACGAATATAGAGCACTTGAAAGGGAGGTTCGCAACCTTTTAGATAGATTCTTAACACCATTTATGCGGGCGTCATTCCTATGTTACAAGGGGAAAGTGGGTCAAGACCTTGTTGGGTTTCCAGCAGTGACATTTCACTTTGCTGAGGGTGCAGATTTGGTGGTAGACACTGAAAGTATGTTTTATCAAGCCACACCAAATATATTTTGCATGGCAGTGAGGCAAGCTAGCGTCTATGGCAAAGATTTCAAAGATTTCTCTGTGATTGGGTTAATGGCTCAGCAGTACTACAATGTAGCTTATGACCTTAACAAGCACAAGTTATTCTTCCAGAGAATTGATTGTGAACTTCTTGATGAGTAAATTCCATCATGTGACCTTGAATTTTTATACCATAAATGACAAGCAAGGCAGTTAAAGGGTGCATATAATTCCCGTCACAGGAAAACAGAAAAATGCAGGGGAACATTTTTGCTCTCAATAATCCCATTTTGTGTGATACCTTGTATATATAGAACTGAATGTTGATGATAACTATAAAAAAAAAACAGAAAACTTACAGCAAAAAACAAAAAACAGAATGTTTTTCATAAATTATTGCCATCCCTTAACTTTTATTTATAGATGAAATCAATCACAACAAACTTAAGAAACATAACTATTGTAAACTCATTCATTTAAAGTTCTATATAACTTATTAAATAAGTTTCAAATCTAAAGAAGTAAAAACCGACTAAACAATATCAAGATAATGATGTTATTAATAGATAGACATTAATGAAAAATAACCTATAGCTGAAATATTAATTCCAGCTTTGGTGCCATAACTTCAACAGTAAATCCATGGAGAACACAATAAGCTAACCAATAAGAACTTGCAAAAGAAAAGGCATCTGTCTACTGCATTGAGAAATACCAAAAGATAACAACCCAGAAGCTAACATATATATGCTGAAAGACAATCACAAAAAAAAAAAAGGTTGCAGAAGCTAAAATCCAAGTTTACACGTAATGTTTTTCTCCTTGGATATTGGGTTATTGAGCCTCAAGTTCGTAGCTTAAATTTCAGTTGCATGATTCTCAAATAAACGTTGTGTATCATGTCAGCAGCTTTCCAATATCTACTCGAAAAGAGTAGATTAATACTTCGGAAGAAAAGCGAGGGGAAAATAAACAAAATTAGGGATACGACCATCCGAGGAACATTGAACTAGGAAATTTATGGGTTCTAAATTATCTATGTGGGATTGTGGTGGCTTTCTTATTGTTGAAAAGGGCTCATTCGCAACAATTTAAAAATCACAAGAAGCTGTAATGTATACAATATTAAGTATGGAATCTTCTTACATGTTTTATGGAAATTGGTTTGTTTGCTTGTATGGAACAGATGAGTACTGATGTTACACGAGCATCTGCTCCAAAACCCTGGTTTTCTCCGGTATTTGCATGAACCAGAGCTAGCAGGGAGTCATAAGGTCAGATTAAGCAGAATTTTCGGTACAGGGGAGCAATGATAAGTGTAGATGAAGAAAGTTTTACAAGACGTAAGTCATAACAGACTACCTTTACCATTCACCTAACGACTACCCATGAGTTCAAATCCTGTTTAATCTACTCTTGACTTAAGCTTTTGGATCAAATGGATCTTTATTAATGTTAAACCAAATGCCAAAAAACATGGATGATATGATCATTGATCCTGGAAGTGCGTTCACCTGACTCCGTGAGTCTATTTGAGCACCAGCGCTAGGTAGATCTTTGGCGAATTCGTGCTCCGAGGATGACACAAACCAAGCTCTAAAGGGCTTTCTGGCAGGCACGTTCAACTTTGCAGAGCCGGCTGATACAGCAATGGGCATTGACAGCATTTTTTTCCGATGAAGAAGAGGTTTTTTTCATGGCTATTTATCCAATTTTTAGCAACAAATGAAAATCTCACAATAATAGTGATAAGGCTTCAACAGTTTTACAAGGTTAAGCTTCTGGATTAATCACATGGATTATTGATTCAGAATGTCAATGTCTGAAATTATTTAGAAAGTCCATAATGATCCTTCTAAATTAGCAACCAACAAAATTCCATGCAAACCAAAAA
>Ga0325411_1001161_pt1 | contig 28967 bp, 32 predicted proteins | sample PopdelMetagenome_13_FD_206181 | JGI IMG/M metagenome (GOLD analysis project Ga0325411, IMG submission 206181) | Populus deltoides microbial communities from Bellville, Georgia, United States - Xylem-PdIQD-R4 | ecosystem: Host-associated > Plants > Phyllosphere > Stem > Wood/Secondary xylem...
TCAACTACTTTGTCCCCCGCAACCACAAGCCCCATGCCATTCCTAAAGCTGCTAAATTAACCTTAATTTTCTCCCTGTACACATAGCCAACAATACATTAATGTTCGATCTTAATGCTGATATATTACAAGCTAGATCAGCTGATCTGTTGTAGATAGAAAGAGGGTTTTGTTTCTTCTTCAGTATTCACCAATCACCATGTCTTCTTCTTCTAGGGTGCAAAATATCCTGTTAACGTTTTGGCTGTGTTGTCCATTTGTGGATATCTTCAAGGTGCTAATGCTGCAAGCTCCACAGTGAATGTTGGGAATATATATATAAAGTTATTAAGAATGTTGTTGATGGCAAGAGCTATCTTTCCAAACACTATAAGATAAAAAAAAATTAATTGAGTGCAAATGACAGCGAGAAGAGTGGATAAAGTTCTTGGGAGTTTCTGTAAATCTTGAGACGAGAGCCAACAAAGTCTATGATGCAGTGAGCATCAACCACATCACATCTCAGACATTATTACAGTTAGTTTATTGATTCAGGAGAACTATTTGCTTCTGTTAAATTTGATTTGATGAGCAAATTTTCTTCTTCTTCTTTTTTTTCAGATCAAAGAGAATTACTTCAAATCAATAGTAGCTTGGATTCAGTATGATAATGTTAGTTTAGCATAAGACATGAACATGCATATGCTCGTGTTCCTTCAATTCAATGTTCTAGGGTTTCTTTGGTTATGTTAGGCTCAACAATTTTCAGGGCGTATGGTCTCTTACAAAGGAAACATACAAGTTGAAGGTAACAGAAGACAAATTTAAACACTGAAGTAATATCATTTCCTGTTCTTTAATTAATGTGGATCGAATGTATTATAACTTGAAAGCAGTATGTGGAAGATGCAGGTGGAGAAAATACTGACAACTCCATCAATAAGATCACCTGCAACACCTCAAACCCTGATGGCTTGGAAGAATTGCATGCAATTCTATGTGTAAGTTCTGTTTATGGCTAAAGATTACAGAGTTATTAAACTCGACCCTAGACAGATGATTTAGCCTTTGTCCCAGAACAAGTTTTAAATAAAATCGGATGAAAGTTTATCTGATGTGAGTCAACTCGACAGATCAACATGCAACTTAAAAAAAATTAAAATAAATGTTGACTGCTCCATCTGAGCCTTCTGTTGCCCATCTTGATGAATCATAAATGTGAAGACTGGAATGATGGAGCAGTCTCCCAACCTCAACTGGTTTTAGCAGATCTCATTGAAGCTCTGTTTCCCACTTGAAATTATTAAAAAACATACACTACGAACATTGCTAAGGGAACATCCTCTTCTTACACTGTAAAACATTGAAGTACTGCTTACGAGTTTTCTTCTCAATATGTAGGAGAAGGGATTGTAAGCATTGATGCCAATATGCGTAACAGAGATATCTCCACTTCCTTGGAACCCACAATACTTGCTTGCTAATGACCGCAACAGCACACATCAAGTCCATTATTCTATTTGCATCAGCCATTAAATGCTTCTGATAGTCTTTCTGTATCTCAGCAAATAATGTTATTTAACTTGATTATTATGAAAGCAGAAGAGGGTTTGGAAGCTTATAAGGAAGGGATTTATCTGACCAGCGTCGCATCTCATTGTAAAAAACCACAAGCAACAGGGCAAAATGAAACGACGAAAATCAGCCTATCATATATTAAGTTAATGACAATATGTCATTGCATTTATCAGAATGCAAAGCCCTAGATTCCTATATGGAACTGTTGGTTTGGTGTGATAGAAATGAAGCTTGTGCAGGAGCATGGCTAGAAGGTGGATCACAAACTTGCAAACTGACAGAACATGGTTTAGAGTTCTAATTCACATATCCTCCTGGATTCCTGTTCCAAGATAAGTAGGATGGATCGCCAATGGGCCTGCACAAAGCATATAAATAATCTCAAAAGTTAAATATGAAAATTTCCATCAAAGCATAGGAAGATTTACTGTTGTCAGCAGAGAAAAACGAGCAATTAATAAGATTTTTGAACCGTTCTCACCTTGGCCTTAACACATAAACAAGTATGAAGCAAAATGCCAAGAACAAGCACAAGCCACCAACAAAGAGATACGCACTGCCCAAGAAATTATCTTTTCCACCTAAACAACTCGTGGTTGAAAGAACCAGCTTCTTTTTGCCTCCAAAACTGTAAGTATTATAATTATTCTGAATGATAACCGTAACTGTAGTGTTAGCAGGAATGTCCCTTTCTATCTTTCCATATGGTTTTCTGAACGTTGGCAGTGCTGCAGTGCGCATCCATACAATTAGATCTACTTGTTCACTCAACTATTTCATGAAAAACCAGCAACTAGATAGATTTAGAAGGGGGAGAAGGCAAAGAACTACTTGCGGAACAAAAAAAAGGAGGAAATCAAGTATATTTAATGGATAAACAAACTATATGACAAAACATAAACAAGCAGGGAAGAAGAGGGAGATACTTACAGGTATGCTTGAATTGAGTTTTCCACCCCCAATCAAACTTCCACTCTGGAAATTTTTAGGATAAACATCAGAACCAAATTTATTCTCCTGGTCACTTTTCCAAGCGATGTTCTTTTTGCTGACATCTAAAACCTCGTTTTTGACTGAAAACCTGTAGGTGTCATTGAACAAACTCCAAGCAACAAGGCCACAGGGAACAATTGGTTGTCCATTCGAAGTGACTGCTTCTGGTTCGCAGGTATCTGTAGCACTTTCACTGGCCTTGCCTCGCAACTGTGTATCACTTCGACTTTTTACATATCTGTAAACCATTTTTGCACATTTCAAATAGCAGAAGCATGTCAAACGATATCAGAACTCAAGCACAAGGTGGTAACAGCCTAAGCAGTACATTGATCACATAGGTGAAGAGCACATTCAACCACAATGAGGTTTCCACAATTGATGAAAATTTATCAGTAACTTATGAGGGAAAAGTTCATATCATAGCAAAGTAAGGAAACCCAAAATGATTCAAAATCTCTAAGTGAAACTTTAATTCAAATTCACATATTGTGCATATTAACAAAAATGGAAATGGTAATATGGGTGCAGACCAACAGATCAATCCAGACTCTCAAATGAGAATGAGCAAATAGTTAGAATGGTACAACAAATTATTTATAAGTACAACATCACTTGCAATGCAGCCTACATAACCAAAGTTGAATTGTCAACTCCAAATTTGACCTTAGTAGTGATTTTTCCACTTCCCTTTCCATGCTGACAAATGTGAATCTCGGTTCTGGGATTTGTCCAAAGAAAATTTTCCATGAGGATTTGCATAATTGCAAGTTTCACCAAATTGAGGAGTGAAAACCATCTAATTTTATAGAGAATGGGGAATGAAAAATCAAGCAGCTAAAAAATCACCAAAGAGTTCTGTATTACTAGTAGACCATATCATCAACTGAGCTAAATTCAAATTTCACAACCCGTAAACAGCATAAGTGTAATTTGCAAGGAAAGGAAATGCATGAATAATTTGTAAATTCCATGCGCAAGCTCAGGAACAGACAAGAAAATATGGAGAAAGCATACAGCTGACAACATCAGTTACGTTTTTGTATTTTATTATGTTTTCTAAGTTGAGCAACAATTGAAACACTTTTTTCTTTTTTTGGATTCGAGGAAACCCCACCCCCCGGAAAGCATACTTTGTGGGCCCAGGTGAGCGAGTAAAACCCCGGCTGTCCCAGGCTCTTACAAGAGGTGCACGCCCTGACTCGAACTTGAGACTTGCTGTGCAGATCTCAAGCCCTTTACCATCATGCTACGCCCTAGGGGACAACAATTGAAACACTTTTGCTCTTTCAAACTCTCAATTCCATCATCTGATGTGACAATCCACACATTTAACAGCTTTGTCTCTATTTTTTTTCCATTCCTCTGATAAGTCAAACCTCCATAGTAGCACAGAAGGTAAGAATGGGAGAAATTGAAGACCACAGAAGGTAGTTCTTCAATTAAACGCCTTGGTGATCTCAAGAATAACAACACGCTTACCATATAGCCATGATTAGATGGATAAGTATAATCATGATGAAGTCCCTCTTTTCAAGGTGTCATAAGCCTGTACCACTTTCGAAGGTCTTACAGGTCAAAGCAACCTTAGAAGAGAAGCTTTCATACTAAAAAAATAGCTCAAAATAAGTGTATTTAGCAGGTGTAACATCAGATTTTCAAAAAATAACTCAAAATAAGTGTATTTAGCAGGTGTAACATCAGATTTTCTGAGAACAGCAACTTGCATAGAGGAAAATGACATTTATAAATCTAATCCCTTAATGAATAAGAAAAGTTATTACCCTATGAAGAAACATAAAAGGCACACAACCATAAATATATATCTTCTACTTACCGGCGATGGTTTTGGTAATAGTTATCAAGCTCGTAATAGATGAAAACGGGACTTTTCATATGCTTTGGAACCTGAAAAGGTCTTTAGTTAAGGCATCTTGAAAAAAAATGAAAACACAGCTTGGATTGAAAGAAGGAAGATGGAAATAAAAGGGAGAATCCAAATTTCTTTAAGAACATCAAGTAAGGAAGTTGGACTAACATTGAAGGTCCTAGTGCACGTCTTGTTTGTTTCGCTGGCTTGTATGTAATGTAGGCTGTTATTTCTATAAGCAGGAGGAATGCAATCTGTGTCATATCGTTCCACAATTTCCACCAACTAGATATTGCAAGATGGGGAACAAACAGAGCTTCATGTTAGTGCCATCTAATAAACAAGGCAATTAGCAACGAAATCAAACAAGATTAAATTAGACATACATGTTCTGATGCAAACAAGGAAGCAAGGCCTATAGGGATAAACACAACTCCAATAACAATGAATGATGAAATGACCTGAAAACAATCAAGAATAAAGGTACGAGTAGTTAAAAAACAAAGAACAGTAATAAATTAAAGCAGCAGAAGACAACAGAAATCAACAGTAAAATATTCTAGGCCATACCCATCCTGGTGTTAAAATAGGTTTACACGCAGAAAGCTCTTGCTGTGTGAATCTAGAATCTGCATCCACCAAGAACAAACAAAAATCAGTCCAAAGATTTTCACTCAGAATCACAGGCCATGATTTGATTTTGCAAAATCCAGCACCCACACGGAAATTGAAACAGCAGCATTTCAACAGGTTAGCATCAGATGCGCCGGATAAAAATGCAATGCAGGTAAATATACACGTAAAGAACCAACATTTTAATAAAAACCATTTATTGTTTACCAAAAAATAAACTAATCCACAGATTTCCAATAAAAAACACAATCACAACCTCTATAATTCAATAAGAACCCAACAAAAGCAATTACCTTTACAAAAACAAGCAAAAACCCATTTCAAGAAAATTAAAAAGATCAAGACTTTCCCAATTACCAACAAGATTTAACATAAAGGGTAGTGATAATTCAAATCAAATCAATAAAAAAACCACAAAAATCATAAATTGGAACATATTGGATTTCAAAAATAGAAGAAAAGAAAGATCGATTTTCATACATTTGGGTTTATTGTTCTTGGTAGAAACAGCAGCAGAAGAATCATCCTTGCCTCCACCACCAAAGCTTGTTGCTCCTTTCATATTTTTATTTTTTTGTTTTTTATTCTCACATCAAACCAAGCCTCAATATAAAAATAAAATATCAGTTAATTTTAATGGTCAAAAAAGAAAGCAAAAGGACACCTAATTTATCTTCCTTTTCTTTTTTCAATTAAGGTGATTAAAGGTTTTTTAATTTTACCTTTTTGAGTTTATTTTATCTGTCTCTTTGCTTTTTATTGGTAAGAAAATAAATAAAAATAGAAAAATAAATCAGCCTAAAAAACAGAGACATATATTCAGGAATGAGATGATTGAAGTTTGGTGGCATGAGTAGAACAACGGTTGGATGATTTTTTGGATCGACAGAATGTTCATACTTGAGAATAGTTTGGAAGAAACAAAGCCAAAAACAGACTTAGATTCAAAGCCATCGAGACTAAGAGTCCATCCATAGATGTCCTCCTGCAATTTATTGATCAGGGATTGCAAATGTTCTTATTGAATTATAAAACGTATTTTTTTTTTACCAAATTGAAAAAATATACCTAAATTAAATGCACAAAAACTTGTACAAAAAACTTTTAAAGGTTAACTAAAATTAAAAAAAAAAAAACAAATGTTATTTAATACAAAAAAAACCCTCAAATTGAAATCATACCCGTAATTTTATTTTTTTAAAGAATAAATCATATTCATGTTGTTGAGAGAAAAAACCAACTTGTTTTTAGTTTTTTAAAACATTTATTAGCCGGTACTTTTCGAAACCCCAAAAATCCCAAAACCCCAAAACCATCTCCATCAGTATACCAGTCACTTCACCAAATCTCTCAACACTGAGAGAGAAAACCCAAAATGGCATCGCCACCGCAGCCACCTCCGATAACAAACGCGTTTGCATTGACACCACACAAAGTCTCAGTTTGTTTACTTCTTCAAACCTACGCATTACCTGCTCAAACAACACCACCGTTCCCTTTCTCCTCCGTCTCTCAACACAACCGTCTTGGGCTCTACTTATTAGCCCTCACAAAAGTTAGTACTGTTGCGAAAGTCATTTTTTTTTAGAGAGAGTCTTAAGGCAGTGTTTGGTTCGCTTATTATTGGAAGTCCAATTTTGATTAACAATTGCTTTTTAATTGTATTGGATTTGAATTTAGAGATGTAATGAATAATGGATTCCATTTAGAATTTTTAATTTCTCGTTTTTGAAGGAAAAATGTTTGTTGTTGTTGTTGTATTTTAAATTCTGGAAAGAACCAAACATGTCCTTAAGTGATTAAGCTTTTTAATTGTGGATTTCTTTTTATAAAATTTGAATCTTTTGATGATTTTGAGTAAAGGGTTCTGTTTAGAAACTTTAATTTCTGGTTTTTTAAAGGAAAATAAAGGATTATTTTGTATTTTCAGTTTTTAAGCGAGCCAAACATGGCCTTAAGTGCAAAAGAATAAAATTTTGATTTTTTGATAAAATGTGTGGATTTGATGTTGCAGTCTTATGATGATATATTGGAGCCAAAGCTAGAGGAGTTGTTGAATCAATTGAAGGAAATCAGTGGGTCATTGGGACATTGGTTGATAGATCATTTGACAAGCAGGTTATCATCTTTATCAGCGCCGGATGATTTATTTAGCTTCTTTACTGAAATGAGAGGTTAGTTTCTGGTCCTTTTTAATACCCTTTTGCTTAATTCTTTTTGTTGGGTTTTATGTGTTTGTGTTAAATTAGTTGGGAGTTTTCGTGTTGTGGTGTCAGGGATACTTGGAGGATTGGATTCAGTTGTTATGGAAGATAATCAAGTTATTTTGGACCCAAATAGCAATCTGGGATTGTTTCTCCGTCGTTGCATTCTCACATTTAATCTCTTATCGTTTGAGGTATTGCTGTATTCTTGCTCGTGGTCATAACTGTTCATTTGTTTAGTGTTCCATCATGCTTGATATGATCATTGTTTTCCTCTAAATGAAATGGAGAAGGCAGAAAGGCAGAAACTTGATTTTGAATAAGAAGTGAAATTGAATGATTTGATGCTTTCTTTTTATTGTTTGCATGACTAGGTGTTTATGATTAAAAAATGTAATGCAGGGTTTGTGCCATCTTTTGACAAATATTGGGAGTTATTGTAAAGAAGCCATGTCAAGCTGCATGCCATATGAGACACGGCTTTTAGACGAGTCCAGTAATGATTTGGAGACATTATCAGAATATGAGAACATGGACTTGGAGAATTTCATGTTCGGAAAAGTTAATGAAGAAATTGAAGCAAGGAAACAGGCCAGTGAAAGAGTTCCTTTTCACCTTCACGGGCCTAAAGCACTTTCTGGATTGGTTGAAGGTATAATAATTATCTGTTATCTACTTGTGCTGGCATATGCACTTGAAGATTGAGCACTTTTCACGAAATATTATGATGGTTTTTTCTCCTCCTTTAATATCTGGCTATGGGTAGTTTAAGCCAACAGATCTTTTTGTTACTTAACTTTTGTGGTGTTCCACTAAAATTCACTTAGTGATTTGTGAATTTATAATGCATGCAAACATTGTGGATCTAAAACTATGTCCAAATTTCTGAGTATTCCTCAGTTTATTAATGTGATGAAGATATTACCATCAGATTTTGAGAATGATAAATCAAAACTTGCAGATATAGAGGTTGTTGCAGATCCAAGTTCCAAACATGGTGACAAATGTGGAGAAACTAGTGCATATGTACATCCTCCAGGAAATGAATTGAGAGATGTTGATCCCTATGGGGAGATATTCCTAAGAACAAACTGGCAGGTACAAGGTTACTTAATGGAGCAAGCAGATGCAATTGAAAAGTAAGTGTCACAACCAACTGCTATTAATATACTGTTTCTTCACTGTTTAAATTGCAGTTTAGTTTGAAACTGATAAATTAATATCCTGTTTTTTTCTGGTTGCAGGCATGACAGTTCTTTCTCTTTAAATTCTTTTGAGCTTGTTTTAAGGCAGATTAAAAAATTGGCACCTGAGCTACATCGTGTAAGTTAGCATGTTTATTTATATTGGTGAGCCTATTATATGTATATTCATTTGTTTTGTAATCATTTTTTATGGATGCGCTTGATCCAGGTTCACTTCTTACGATATTTGAACAGCCTGTATCATGATGATTATTTTGCCGCTTTGGATAATCTTCATCGCTACTTTGATTATAGGTAACAAAAAGATTCAGCTGTCTATATAACTCCGAAGTGCCAGAATTTAAATGTTCATTGGAACTTATATATTTTATCTGTTTTTAATCGAGGTCTCTGCTTGGAAATTCCAGCGGCATCATGGTGTCTGCAAAAAGTTCCATTTGTTAATCAGTAGCCCCCTTTTTTTCTCCTCATGTTTTCACACTAGTTAAATATAGAGTCAAAATGCTCATATCCTCATCTGGAGAAGTTGTGGGTACAGGAATCTCTTTTTTTGTATCTTTCCCATTCAATCTATTGCTGCAACTTGCTCTATGTTAATGCTTGAATATTTAAATTTCTTATTCTAGGGGGAATTAACTTCTTGCAGCTAGCAATTTCATGGAGTCTCTCCAGAAAAACTCAGGATCTTCTATTGGTTTTTCAAATCCATAGTTTTGATTTTCTTTGAGAGTTAATACTTTGATGTGGGTTCCAGAGGGGTCCCCTCATACTTGGACCCCAAGTCAATTGTACCTGGACAGCCAATACGCCATCTCAGTTTTGTTTGGATGATGATACTTAGAGAGTTAATATTATGGAATTTTGATGGGTTTGGGGGCCTTAAAAGGCCGATCTCCTGATACATGTTATGCCTTGTGATAGATGGGAGAAGCAAAGTTATCTATTAACTAGGGATATGTAGAACGTGATATTACTTAAGTGTACACTCGGTTTCTCTAAGTGGGGTGAAGGTTTTGTTCTTACTGCATTTGGCGGGTTTTGGGAGGAGGAAGCATTGTTAAATTCTCTGTAGATGTTTTATGTTTGTATTTGTTTGGTGATAGCCACCGGAGTAATGTTGAGGATTTTCAAGGATCTCTATTTTAGCAAGGCAAGTTTTGTTGGATGGGGTCATTTTCTTCTCTTCCTTTTGGTGCATTGAGTTGTGGGCCTTTCCAGGTGTTTTTCCTTAAACATGTTCTCATGAGCAGATAATGAATTTGCCTTAATTTGAATGGAATTGAATGACTAATGGTAAACAAAATGTTGGAGTCAATACCTTCAATGCGTGATTTCTTGTTCTTTTTAGTAACACAATAATACCTTCAATACCTTCAATGCGTGATTTCTTGTTCTTTTTAGTAACACAATAAAACCCAACATTTCATCAGATTTCTCTCTCTCTTTTTTTTTTTTTCTTTTCCTCAAAGGTTATTCTTTAGGCTGGACTGATTGGTCATTGCTGTTGCTTATGAAAACCAAAATATGTTGAAGAAAATTCAATTTTGTGTAGGCCAAGTGCAAGTTATCAAACTTCATTTCACCTTGACAATCACCACTTGGAATAGATGGTATCTTTGAATTAGTTATATAATTGACACCATCTGTAATCTTTTCCCATCTCAAATGAACTTATTTTATACTTTGGGTAAGAAAGTGGCCTTATTTTACCAATGTTGTCACCAAAGTGCAGGGGCCGAGGGATTTGATTCAGCTCCATCTTCTTCTGGGTCCAATAGCTCTGGAAGATATGAGATTGGTCTGATATATTTGGGGATGATGCATTTACACTTTGGGCATCCTAAGCAAGCTTTGCAAGTAAGCATGAGAAAAATCTCTCTTAAGAAAAACTAGTAATTATTGTACTAGTTTTGCCTAATTCTTACTGACTGAAAACTTAACAAGTTGGATCTCTGCAAGCTCACCAAAAGTTTTTGGTTCAGAACTTGATTTTGAGCTAAAGCTTCAATTATGCTAGCTTGCCAAATCTCAGGGAATTATTGGGTGGTCAGGGATACTTGAGCTTGCTTCATTTGAGTCCAATTAGGGGCATGTGAAATGTTCTACTTTTCATGTTTGTGATTGTTTCCATTCAGTAATTGTTTTGCTTGTACTTTCAGGTTTTAACTGAAGCAGTTCGTTTTTCTCAACAGGTAATCTCCTTATTTAGTGTTTTTTCACACTTCTCAAATCATGATTTCTTATATTCATGCACATGTATGTACTTTTCTGAAAGCTATTTCTGCATTTTGAGGAATATTTTTTTTGTGTGGTTCTTTGGACAGGCATCTAGTTGGGGTGATGCTTGAGCTTGAATTGAATGATTTATTTAAGCTACCAAAATTTTAAATGCTTACCTGAATTTTAAAATGCATTACAACAAGGGTTGCCTATCATCCTCTGCACGAATTTGCATAGAAAAATATAGAAACTTGAGAAGATATTAACCTGCTCCTGGGTTTGTGTATTTTCAAACCCTACTACCTTAGCCTTCTTAATATTCCTGGATCTCTAAGATAGTGAGTGTTTTGAGTATTTTACCAAACTGCTTTTTGAAAAAAAAAATTCAAGAAATGACTCCCTTTTATTTTAAAAACAAAGCCACAATCAGCCTTCCAAATCATGTATTTAAACAAGCACTGTGGACATAACAAACCATATCAAAATGGTTTTCCAACTCGATAGGCTCAATCTCAGTGCTGTCTCCTAGTCTCTTGGTTAAACATAACACATACATTTAAGGAGATGTGGAATGAATTTTTGTTGTTATAGTTCTTTTTGTTGCAACACAATTTTAGAGGCTTTGTCGGACACTGTAGTGCTGTATCTATTCTTAATTCTAATTATTGTTTGTATGATGATGGCTGATTATTGTTGCAGCAAAGTAATGAGAGTTGTCTTGCGTACACTTTAGCAGCTATATGCAATGTATTGTCTGAATTTGGTTGCTCAAGCTCAGCAGGAGTACTTGGAACTTCTTTCTCACCTATAACCAGCATGGACACTTCATTGTCTGTTGGGCAACAATTGTTTGTTCTCTTGAGGGAGTCTCTGAAGAGAGCAGAAAGTTTAAAGTTGAAACGATTGGTTGCTTCTAATCATCTTGCTCTGGCCAAATTTGATTTACTGGTGAGACTGGGAATCACTAGAGTTTCATCTTAGCAGCCTATTACTATTATTTTCTTTTCTTGAAGAGTACTGTAGTATATTACGAATGTGTTTAGGCCAGTGTTCTTGTGATAGTTTATTGTTTGTTAAATATGTAGTTTATTGTTCAATATGAAACAGTGGGTCAGTTCTAGAATCTTCTGTTTCTTTACCTGTGTCTTCCTACCTTTATCAGTGAGTTAAAAACCTGGTAAGAGGAGAAAGCGGGCTTACAAATTCTACACAAACGTTTATTACCAAACCTATGTTGTTTCCAGTAGTTTGTTACTATGTTGTGCAAATAAGAAATATTTCAGTGAACAAGGTGTCTGCTGTTCGCTTGCTTTTGTAGTGAGTAGACATGCAAACTAGCATAAAAAACACAGAAAAGAAGCACATATGAAGTTCTTTTTAAATACTGTTTTTGCAATACACGTGCTTGGGACTTATACTGGAGAGTGGGTCAGTCTAGTGCTGATGCATTTGGCTTGTTTTAGAGATTTAAAGGTTGTTTCAATGTTGTGTTTAAACCTATGAGTTGCTAGTCTTATTGTGAAAAGAATGTTTGCATTTTTTTGTGGTAATATTCTGCTCCCAAAACCAAGCAGTATAATGTCTTTGAGGATCCAATTTGTTCTGGTTCTGTGGAAACATTTCATGGGGAGGGCTATATCATGGACACTGTTAGTTTGTTCCCAAAGTTTGAAGTCACAAATAATATGCAGAAAGAGTGATGAAGTTCTCGTTGGTCTATTAAGTATTAAATTACATGTTGGTAGAGTTAGTAAACATAGAATTTGGCCAGAGATAAATAAATGTCTCTGAGAATCCAATTTGTTCTTGTTCTGTTGAAATATTACCACACAATGCTACCAAATGCTGGTTTGGTTCAAATTTTGAACTTAGACATGTTCTGTTGAATATGTTCTGGTTTTGTTTATTGGCTAAATTGTACCAGACCCTTGAACTATTGGTCAAAGTACCATTAGTCCCTGGACCAAAAATTTCATGCTAGTAGTCCCTGTAATTGTTTGATTCAATGTAGTCTGCCATTAGTGAAAATTAGGTTTTAGTTCAAATTATTACTGGTTTTATCAAATTTTATTAAAAGAAATATGAAAATATATATTAGGATATTTTTTTAATGAGGTCACGTGACCGTCACATGCCAATTCCATTATAATTTGGATGGAAACCTAATTTTCACTAACACAGACTAAATTGAATCAAATGATTAGTTCAGGGACTACCAGTGCAAACTTTTCACTCCAGGGACTGATGTACTTTGACCAATAGTTCAGGGGGGTCTTGTACAATTAGCCTTGTTTATTTGAATCCATAGCATATTTTAGTTAAATGTTGATTCAGCAGTTGGAGAGTTGTGTAAAAGTTCTTTGACCTTTATACTGTCACAAGCTACTTATTTCAGTTATATTTTGATTTGCAGCATGTGCAAAGACCTCTGCTGTCATTTGGTCCCAAAGCTTCCATGAAGCTGAGAACATTTCCAATCAATGTTTGCAAGGTATTTGGTGCCTTTGGTGATTCTATTTACCGTTTTTCTAAATCTTGTAACATGCAGAATTAGTATTTTATGAAAACCCTTTCTGTTTCCTATTTCCTTGTTGCAGGAATTAAGATTATGTTCTCATTTGATTAGCGAATTTGGCTCTGAAAGCTCCACAATGACAACTGATGGTGTTTTTAGTACAACATGGCTCAACAATCTTCCAAAGTCAATGGATTCACCATTGTTGCCCCAAGAGAATGCACATCGAAACAATTGTGATGCACACCGATTCTTTACGCAACTCAGCTCAGTTCCCAAATCTGTTTTGCAATTATTAGGTTCTTCATACATAATGCGCTCCACTGCTTGGGAGATGTATGGCAGGTGAATTAATGAGGACCCTTCAATATTACTTGTCACCTTTTTGTGCATGACTTTTACCTTTTGGTAAAATTTGCCTGCTTATTTCCTTTGAAAAAAACTTTAAACGTGTGATGCATGAACTTGTCTGCCTTTTCTTTCTAATTTATGGATCTGGATATGATACAGATATTAAGGTTACTTTCTTTGTCTGTGCATAAGTGTTATGTGTATATGCATGTCTTCATATGTGTGCGTATGTTGGATAGTTTGGGACTTCTTCATTCCATTATCATAGCATTCACATTTTATTCAACCCATTTGTTACCTGACCTGCATAGCTCTTCTGATGTCTTGAGCAGCATAGAGTAGTCCACTTTTGATTGGGTGGAGGTGAAGCTTCCAATGAAAAATCCTCAGTCTATTTTTCATATGATTGCCCTTTTGGTTGATGTTGACATTTTTAAATCTTCTTCTCTCTTTTTCTATTTTTCCCGGGATTTATTTTCTTAATTTATTTAGACTTTGAAGCTAGGAATCAGGAAGCGGAACTATATTCATGTTGTTTATAACTTATTTTTTCTGCTGTTTAAGTTTATCTTTCGATGCTCTGTTGCCTTGTAACTCAAAGAAGATTATAATTAGACATTAAAAGAATGTGACAGTAGAAACTGAGAGATGAAATTTACTAGTCTAGATTTCCATTCCTAGTCACACTTGCATTATGCTCTTTTGAGCACTCCTTTCAAAGATTTAACAAAAGCTCTCTCTTAATAAGGGCAGCTTCACTGTGTTCTTGTTTAGTGCAATCTTACATGCTTGTATTACTTTTGTTGGTTTGTTTGAGAATTATTGGACTCTTAATTGGATGTCTTATATTGTGAAAAGTATTTTTTTCTCTTATTGCTTCTAAGTGTCTTGTTTGATTGCTCATGTTTCTTTTTCCTTTTTTAAAGTGCTCCTCTTGCTCGAATAAATTCGCTGGTTTATGCCACTTGCTTTGCTGATGCTTCAAGGTAAACTTTAGCTGAAGTATCAGAAGATTTGTTCATGTGTTGCTATTATTCACTATTCACTATTCCTTTCTTATTCTTGTATTGTGTTGGTTGTTTTAAGTTCATCTGATGCAGCTTCAGTACATGCAAAGCTCATCCAGCATTTAGCAGTATTTCGAGGATACAAAGGTCAGATTGAATGCTTGAACATCTTCCTATTAGCTTCACAGTATGTTCTTAATGCATTTCTGAAACACCATGGGGTTCTTTTATAAACTTTTAGATTTCAATACATGAACCTGTCACTATTCAGAAGCAGTTGAAAGTTTTTGAAATTATCGTATATTTGGCTGAATCAAATTCCCAAATTTGTATTTTGCCATCAGGCTGCTTTTTGCTTCTGGCTTGGGAGAAGGGGTTGTAAAGAGCTGACAAGTTGCAGTCTCTTTGTAAACGTTCTCCCTCTGACAGCGTAGCAAAATCTTCCTTCAAAAAGGAAATAATGAGTGTAAATAGCATATTTCATTTTTGTTTGTATTGGTAAATTTGCATAAACTTGTAGTTTTGAAAGAAAAAAAAAGGTTATACAGCATAGAAAGTCTTTTTCTTCTCCATAACTCAGCATTTTGTTACATGCTCTTACACGTTCACATTCAAACTCATATGTTAACTATTCAAAAACATGTATGCTTGTGCTCAAAATTGTATGTTTACCATTCTTCCTTGACCCATTGTTTTACTTATTCTGTTTTTCCTTCTCTCTGCCACCAGAGGCCTTTGCTGCTCTTAAAGTAGCTGAAGAGAAGTTCTTAACTGTCTCAAAATCTGTAATTTTGCTACTAAAACTGCAGCTACTCCATGAGTGTGCTTTGCATCGGTGAGGCTACTGACTATAGTACTATACATCTCTTTGATGTATATTAAAATGTTTTGAATTAGAACTTCCTCTTCAACTAAGGTAAAATTACTTTGGTATTCAGAGGAAATCTGAAGCTAGCACAACAAGTATGTGATGAACTTGGAGTTCTGGCATCATCTGTCAGTGGTGTGGACAAAGATCTGAAGACTGAAGCAAGCCTTCGCCATGCTCGCACATTGCTTGCAGCAAATCAATTCAGCCAGGTATACATATTTTGACATGTAAATGTCTTCTACTTGATTTACTTAAATTTTAATGAAATAACGTTGAGGGTTAGTGTTTCATGTTGATGGAAATGATTAATAGTGTTCTTTACCCTGCATGGATTCTTTAGAAGCTAATTCCTGGAAGGAGCAGGATGGCATAATTTACTACATTTCATAAATTGCTAATTTACTGCAAATTCAATGTTGAACACACGCACACATGTATGTTTGTATGATTATTAGAGCTTAATAAGAATCACGTGCAAACTCTGTGGGTGCTCAGCTTCCCAGATAATTAGATTTGCATGCTTTATTGTAAAAGCCAACTACTGGAGACGGAGAGAGAGCATTTGGAAGGTAGGTCTAGGTAAAGTGACCACCTAATGTCCCAGTTTTATTCAAAGTTTCTGAATCCACAAAGAAATAGGGTTCTTAATGCACAAGAACTGAGAAAGAAGAGGCAAATCTGCCTCTCGCATCCATACACTGCTTTCAAATATAACGCACAAAGGCACTTTTGTAGGCACTCAAAAGCCTGGAAGAGTACCAACTAAAACAGGAAATATAATATTTTAAAATAACAACTCTTAATTATTGCAAATATCACTATAAGAAAACTTCCTGAATTACAAAAATACTACAGAACCAATAAATTACAAATATCTTGAAAGTTGATCTTCTTGTACCTCGTCAGCTATTGGTGTTGGTAAGTGACAGCAATGGTGACAATCATGAAGGTTATGGTGTTGATGCATATATGATAGTTGTGATGGCAAAGAAGGGTGGTGGTGTTATTGATGCTAGAGTTGGTGATGATGGTCAGGGGTGATGGTATTGGTTGTGGGGTGGCAATGGTAATAGTATTGGTGATGGTGGCATTAATATTGATAGCTAACCAAATTTTATAAACTTTGCGAAGTGGAGACTCCTGCTTCAATACAGAAAACAATAGCTAAATGAGAACAGTATCTGATTAAACTCGTAACTGAACATGGAAATGCCTGCTAATCACAGCACCAATGGAACAAAATTTAGAAGTCTCCTGGATATCTTTTTCATTTGTACCCTGTAGAGTGCTAGAGCCAAGAAAACTAAATCAATCCCAATAATCAGTCCACCATAGCCATGTGTGTATGCTGGAGTCCATTGGTTTCTGGGTTAATTGTTGTATTAATGGACGGTCCTGTAAAAGCTGAATCAAATGAAGTTTTATGGTGGTAGAGCTGGTACAGAAAGTAGAAAATGAGGCTGTAAACTAAACAACAAGCACGAGGCAATAACCAAAAGATTATTCCCTTTTTGCAAGTCGGTACTGCATCTTCCCTTCCTGGATGTCTCACTATTCATTCCCCAAACTGTTTAATTGTTTTTCCATGGTTTTAGGTTCAGTAATATTCCTTTCCTTTCTGATATGTCAGTCTTTTGCAGGCTGCCGCTGTTGCACATTCTCTCTTTTGCATGTGTTACAAATTCAATATGCAGGTTCAGAATGCCACTGTTCTTCTTTTGCTGGCAGAAATTCACAAGGTACAATGACAGATTGGATAAGTGTTGATAGATTTAGCTTCCTTTGAAGTGACCTATCTTGTTATTTCAAGATGTTGGAAAACTTTTGCACGATGCTATTATTAAACTTGGTTTTCTATTCCTCTCCTAAATGAATAGGGGAAAGGGGGCAAAATACACCCATTAGCTTGCCCGAAGATGAAATGGAAATATTAGACAGAGGACTTGCACATGGTGACCTCTGATTACCCTGAAGGGCCATTGAATTTCTTGACACTAACTTGGTCAATCTTGCAGTGTTTTCTTTATTTCCCCTGACATCGATGCATTTGGATATATTTTATCATTTGAATGTATGTCTGTAGGTATACTTTTGATGAGCAGGTAAACTCATTGTATCCATTAAAGCACTATTATGTGGTTAGTTTGCATAATAAATCTGGATGGATGAATTTAGCCCTTATAGGGGCTATCCGTCATGTGGTAGTGTAGTGAATTCTCTTTGGAATATTTATATGTCGAAGTGCAGAAATGATATAAAACTTCTTTTACGTGTCATCAGAAATCTGGCAATGCTGTTTTAGGCCTTCCTTATGCATTAGCAAGCCTCTCATTTTGCCAGTCATTTAATTTGGATCTACTCAAGGCATCAGCCACTCTTACCTTGGCTGAGTTGTGGCTCTCATTAGGATCAAATCATGCAAAGAGGGCTCTGACCCTTATACATGGGGCTCTACCCATGATTCTTGGTCATGGAGGGTTGGAGCTCCAAGCGAGGGCTCAGATCACTGAAGCAAAATGCTATTTATCTGATCCTAGCTATTCAGGTTCCACTCTCTCATCTCCATTTCTTTTTCCCTAGGGGAAGGGGGGCTCATTGTTGGGTTAAACATATTTTATTTTTTTAAATTCCAAAATAACTTTCTTTTTTGTTGATTTTTCTCAGTTTTTGAAGATTCTGAGGTTGTGTTAGATCTTTTGAGGCAAGCTTCTGATGAGCTTCAAGTGTTGGAGGTTTGTAGATGTCTGAATATAAGTATTTGAATATCATGCATTTGGTTGTCAAATATAGGAGTTTCTTTTGTCCAAATTCTGAAAAAGATTACATGTTTTTTTCTTCGGCAATCAAAGATTAGTTCTTTGGTTCCATATTATTTCAGTATTTGCAATATTGCATATCACCTATTCTGCAACTTCTCTAAACACAGGATATTGTTGGAGCGTTTTTCTGCTCAGACTTCCTTTTCCTTTTCTACTTGTAAAATTTAACATTTTCACACATGTTTATTAACCTAAATTTTCCAGAACATGGCAAAAACGCGGGCTCTTTCTTTAGGGTTTCATTATTATAATTAGTGTTGCTTTTGTTGGACAGTATCATGAGTTGGCTGCGGAAGCTTTCTATTTGATGGCCCATGTTTTTGACAAACTTGGGCAACTTGAGAGGAGAGAAGAAGCTGCAGCTTCATTCAAGGAACACATGATGGCTCTAGAGAATCCTCAGGATGAGGATGATCCTTTACTGAACATGTTGTGAAGAAAATTACAGTTGTATTTCATGCAAGTTAGAATCCTGATTATTTTAACAACAGTAGCTTTTACTTGCTATGTTTTACACCATGTAACATTTCTCTGTTGAGAACTTGAGATGCGTATATGAGAATTAAGATGCGTACCTTGATTCATAATTTGTGTCCATCAAGAGGGTGTGTTATTCCTGAGCTTACATTATAGAAGTGTGCGAAGATAATTTTTTAGTGCTATTATGTGCTAGATCAGTTACCAAATTTCACACTTCAAATCTTCATTATTATAAAATTGAAAACTCTCGACATTTTATTACAGTACACAGCCAATTTTTTTATTTTCAGTGATCATACACACTGAAGTTGAATTCAGAAAGTAGTAGATAAAAAACATTATGGATAAACATATTAAGTAACGTCAGGTGGCACAGGATGATTGCTGTCCTGATCCATGCTTCCTGATTACAGCTTAAGCTCCAAACAACCTGGATGTAGGGTGAAAATGGTATGAATTCCTTTACTGCGGGATCCAAACAAATTTGCTATTCAGGTTTGTAGTCGTGCCTCTGCAATCACGACTGAGCTCGTCTTGTACTGCACGATTCAAAATCTGCAAGTTAGCTTGCATGTAATGTTAGAAAAGTGAAAAAAGAAATTGCACCAAAGAAATTGTCCAGAAAAGAATTGGTACTTTTGGAGGATCAACTTCCTTGCTTTGCTGGCTTTTGAGCTTCTTCAGTTGGGATAAGCACATTCATTGCCTAGAAGTGTTACATGAGGGGCATGTGAAAATTTTCAGGAGTCCTGTTATTGTTGATTGTAAAGCTGTAAGTAGAAAGTAGAGAGTGCGTACCAATCTCCTGAATTGAAGATTATAGAGCATCTGGATGTATCTCTGCTTGGCTAGTTTCTGCTCCTTGTTGAGCTGCCTCCAGAAACTATACATGTTACCCATGTTCAACAATTTCTTTGCATAGATCTTCCATGTATAGCTGCAAAACAAAGCGAATAATGATTCGGTTAGTAAACATAAGGGAAAGAACAAAATTTAGGATGTTGTATGTCGCAAGTGTTCTTACCATTCGTTTATCCGTTTCAACCCTTCTGCCGCAAACTTATTCCAGTATCCTGGATCCACCTTGCACTTCTCAAAGAAATCGGCGATAATGTTGCTCGACTCATCTCCATTTTGGGGATCAATATGGAATCCTGAGATCCCGTCAACGATTATTTCAGCTGGGCCTCCTTGGTTGGTTGCAAAGGTGGGCAATCCGCAGTTCATGGCCTCGATGACTGTGAGTCCAAATGCTTCATAGAGAGCTGGCTGCACGAAAGCTCCATTTGTATCAGCGATACAACGGTACAGTTCTCCATTGCGATTTCTATCAGTCTGAGCTGCTATCCATCGGAACTGACCGTTGAGTCGGTACTTCTTTATCAATCCATGCATCTTCGTTATTTCAGCCATTTCTTCTCTGTCTTTAGATTTGTTTGGATCAAAGAATCCACCAACTATAACAAGATTAACTAAGCCTCTCAGTCTCTTGTTCTTCCCATACCACTCGGTTAGTCCAGTAAGGTTCTTCACTGTATCGAGCCTTGCCATCGAGAAGATAATAGGCTTCTTCTTGTCCTCTAAATATCCACTGTTGTTCAAATAATTTCAGATAAGATGCTGGGTAGTTCTAGTGATTCTTAATGACGATCTTAAGTAAATGATCTCTGAGTACTTACATGTGTTCATCACTGACCACTTTGCTATACAACAATTCTTCAATGGCAGGATGAAACTTCGTGAATCGTCTTTGTTTCTCCGTGTATGGGAAATAGACAGATTGATCAGCCCCAGGTGCAGCAATGTTGAACTTCGGATCAAAGACGTCGATGCCAGATACGACTCTGCAGAGCCCTGGCAGTGTGAATGAAGCATGGCTCTCATACTGCCCAGGTCTATCTTTGCTGCAAACAATATAACATGGTTTTTAATACATTTTTATGGTTTAATGGAGAATTATTCAGAGATGCGTGGATAATTTTCTTACCTTCCTGCAATCTCCTGATATGTACTAGCTATGATGAAATCGGTTGCATTCATGGCAATTGTATCGGCCATAAATTGGCATGAGAAGTGGTACTTGGGGTCTAATTCCTTCCACTTGACATCTGAATTTTCGTACTTCGTCTTCTCCAAAGCATGTGCAATAGTTGCCTGAGTTATCCCAAGTTTACTAGCCATGAGAGTTGCTGCTAAATTCCCATCAGTGTAGTTTCCGATGATGAGATCCGGCTTTCCTTGCATGAGGTCTAGGAGCTTGGTTATAACATCCTGATATAAAAACAGACGAGTACATTCAATAATGACAGGAACCCCCAGAAGATGAATGAATTATCTGATAGTTCAAAACATGCCTGAGTAAACTTCTCGAGATAGGGATAGACATCGAAACGAGAAACCCACTGGCGGAGGACCTTATTTTCTATGCTGAATGGCACCCTAAGGATGTTTGAATGCTTGGTGCCATTAATCGATTCCAATTCCTGGTTGCACTTTGTTCCTCGAGCTTCAGGAATGAGTCGCGTGACCTGTTTAGGCAAGAACATGATTAGACAAACTCCTGAAACCCTGATTATTTAGTCATTCCTTGTGAGGTTAATGAACTTACCACAACAATTTGAGGTTTTATGTTAAGTCCTTGTTGCTCAATCCTAAGCAGCAATTCATCTTCCAAGGCTTTAACTTGGTCTAGAATGTAGACCACCTGTTTAGAGTAGCAGCGCAGGTTTGTGATCGAGAATAGCAAGTATCAGTAGGCTTGTTTTTACTGCATCAGGGAATTGAAATTCATACCTGTCCACCAGTATCTGGCAAACCGAGGACATCTGCTTGACCAAAGTAACCGTGAGGAGAGAAAATTACAACATTGAATACAGTTGGCAGCCTGCTAAAAAATTTCTCCATGTTCAATGGATCCGGTGCTTGGAGAACTTCTGAGAGACATCTCATCGTCTCCTTCACTCTCTCTGCAGTATTACCCCATCCCTTCTCGAAGCCCCACGCTTTGAAGCTGCGAAACAAAGAGCATCAATTTCCAGGGTCTGATAATGTGAAATTTCAGTGTCTGATGACAAAAATGTTCACCTTGTCTCAAAATTCTGATATTGGGTGTCCTTTGGAAGTCCTGAGAGGTAAACTTCAGCAACTATCAGTGCCATCCGAAGCTTTCTGACAGAGCTAAGGGTCTCATTTATCATTAGTTTCTGCAAATTCAGAGGCATCAGAAATCATATATACAAGGACTTGAAACTTTCTGTATAGAAAATGAAGTTGTCTCGTTCATACTTCTCCTTCATGATTCAGAGATAGCAAGTAATCCACCAGAGGCTGAGCACTCTCCAGGCGGCCGCTTAGCTTTGAAGTTGCAAACTTAGAAACAAAACCAAGTCCATTTCCAATGGAAGAAGATAAGGTCAAGTGAGGCACAGAGAAATCAAATGCTCCGAAATCGACTTCCAATGCATTAGCATCCTTTGCCCTGCAAAGACAACAGGTTTTTGAGTAGAAAAACTCGGTCAAATACTGAAGACTAAACAGAAGTGTATAGAATATAGCGTACCAGTTCTCATCATATATCATTTCCTTGAATTTCAAGTAGTCTGTAGCAGTGATGCCCTCAACCGAAAGATCAGAAGAGTTCACCTTCACAAATTCCCAGAATCCAGGGCTTGGTCTAATGGATAAAGCTACATAAGGTGGATTAACAACTGCTTCCTGCAAATCATAGGAGTAATTATATTATACTAATTTCAAAAGTTCCAAGGATAAAAAATGAAACCCATGTAAACTAAAAGGATGAAATTGCCTTTTACCAAAAAAGAAATGACCAGAATACAAACCTGAATAGAAAACCAAATGTCACCTAGTAAACCTTGCAGGACCCTGGTTCTTTCAACCTGATCATCTATAACATTCTCCATTTCATCAAGTAATTGCTGAAGCTTCATTGTTCTCCTTCCCTTTTCTATGTACTTGGCAAAACATCTCTTCATGTGGTACCTGCTTTGTTTCAAGGCTTCTGGCATGTTGTCAGCTATAGAGTCAGACCTCTTCAAGGTTGCCATTTGTAGTAACGCTCTGTTTTTTGACCACAACTCGAGTTTTGAAGGTAAGAAAATGGTCACAGAATGTTTTTGATCAACTCTTGTTTAGAATAACCAATTTATAGAGCGATGGTACGTGTTTGATCGGTGCATGAAAATGGGTTTGCTTTGGTTGTAATCAAGTGATTGGCTGATGGATTTTGTTCTCAGGGTAAAGGATGCTTAAAGGCGAGTGCAAGAGGAGGAAAAGAAAAAGGAAAGGAATTTTAAGAGCTTCGAAGAGATTCTTGGTTACTAAAAAATGCTATCACTCAAAGCAATGCTCAATATTCTTTCCTTTCCGTGCTCGCAAGCAAGAACAAGTTTGCACTGGTAGTCCCTCAATATTCTTTCCTTTGTTTTTCTTTTAGATTAAATCTTTCACCAGATCAAGAAAAATGACAATTTACTTCTTTATTAACTTCAAATTTCTCAAATGCGTGATTGTTATCATCAAACAAAACAAAAGACACAGAAAACAACAAGAAACAAGTGACACGTCTCTCTGTTTTTCTGTTGCTTGTTCGAAAGCTAGAAAAATGATGTTGTAGCTTCTTAACCATGCTAACTTCCGGTTGGGATCCATATTCAAGCTCGAGACCTTCTAGTTAGGTAACTCTTGACTCATTCCAAAATTAGTCGTAAGGAAAAAAAATGGATACATTGGACCACAAGTCTTAATATTTGGCAATTGCATGCACACGAAACTAGCTTTTTGTTTATGCTGGAAAGAAACAGGGTTTGGTATTTTTTGGATTTTGCTACAAAGCAAAAGCAAAACGATAACGGAGAGGAAAAGAAAAGGTTCGGTTTTGCAAGCATTTTTTATATATATATAAAATAAAAAAAAATATTTTGATATTTTCTAGAAAAGGATGAATTACAAGTATATGCATTAAAAAAAAAAGAAAACTAATTAATAATTCGAGTTGTTTGGGACTCCTTCGAAACGACCCAAACTCGCCTAAGATCCACACATTTTTATTGGGTTTGGGCACGGTCCAGCCCAAACAGCCCGAAATCGAACTCTATTCTGCTTATACGTCAGTACACGTGGCAGAAGCCCACTTGCTCTAGGGTTTTAGAAACAGCAGCAAACCCTGCCTCCCTTCGCCTTTATAAACCCCTCTTCCCAAATCAGTTGATACCTCGTTGAGTCATTCTTCTAAACCCTAAGCGTCCCTGTAGACTTTCCAATTTCTCAACTTCTGATTTGCCTTCTACTGATTTCCAGCTGTTTTTACAGCATAAGCGTTGCGTCTGAGCTGACGCTATATGTTATTTTTCGTTTCTGCAAAACCCATTTAGGAGTTCATTAGATTTTTACACTATGCCCTCTGTTGTATGCATATTTGGAGATGTTTTATGATTTGTTTTTTTTATTTTGATTTAAAAAAAAAACATTAGTAAGGCGGAGATGGAGGTGATGATTATTTCCCCAGATGATCGAAGGTGAACAAACTGAGCGATTTTTCTCTTTCGAGAGATCCAAGCCAGATTTCTGATCCATCTTCAACTTGATTTTATTTTATTTATTTATTTTTAAAATACTTTTTACTTTTGATAGTGTTAAATGATAGAGTTTGGAGAAACATTAATGGAATTGAAGCGATGGAGATGATGATTATTTCCCCAAATGATCGAAGCTGAATAAACTGAGCGATTTTTCTCTTTTGAGAACCAAGCCAGGATTCTGATCCATCGTCCCGATTTATTTGAAATTAAAAAATAAAAAAATTTTACTTTTGATAATGTTAAATGATAGAGTTTGGAGAAACATTAATGGAATTGAAGCGATGGAGATGATGATTATTTCCCCAAATGATCGAAGCTGAATAAACTGAGCGATTTTTCTCTTTTGAGAACCAAGCCAGGATTCTGATCCATCGTCCTGATTTATTTGAAATTAAAAAAATAAAAAAATCTCAACCGCTTTCGGTTTTTTAATTTTTGATACATTATTATTGGTGTTAATTAGGTTCCACAGCTGCTGAAATCTCGACTTGATAACATTTTCCCTGTTAGTTGCAGGTGAATACTTGATATGATAAACATGGCTCTGGATTGCAGTTTGATAAGAAATCTTCCAACTGAATGAACATGAAAAGGAAACAGAAATTCAGAAAAGAATTATTTTTTTCTTATAATTTGGAATAATTTTAATGTTCATAAAAAATATTTTAAAAAACAGCTGTAAATTTACATGGAAAATACTTGACTTAACCAATTAAAGTTAGAATTTGAATGTTCAATTAGAAAACCTAAATTGACCTGATGATGAATAAGTCGACATCTAGTAACTTGAATGAAAGTACAAGAATCATATTCTACAGCCAACAATGGCAGAAACCTAATAGCAGAAAAGATGAAGGTGGCTCGTGCAAATGCTTCCCAGGTGAAAACTACTTGTGGTGGCTAAAACAAGATGAATGAAGGAGAGAACGTTAACAAGGGCGTTAAATGATCTTTCTGGTATCCAAAATTACATGCATTATTTAGTTCTTATGGCCAAGATAGTTTGACTTGAGAGAGAATTGATAGTTACAGTACAACAGGAAATACAATCAATCAGGGTTTTCTTATAGCTGATCCTCCATTGAACTGCTAGTTTCCACCTCTCTATGACCCTTTTTGTCTTGCCAGAAAACATCAGCTCAGAACCATTTTTCCCTTTCTGCAGATCACTGGCTTCTAAGAAAGCACGTGCCTCACCACCGGACAGCAGCTTCCTGAGCTCTGTAGGCTTGTCAAAATTCTCGATTTTGTTGATGGTGGATAACAGCAAGCTGTCTTCTTCAATTACTGTCGGCAAATTACTCAAAATCATGGCGCAGTTCTTTGATATCCATTTCAAGACAGAGATCTCATTGTATACCGAAAGTCGAGAGCCAGAGTAAACCAGGTGACTGATGGATCTCCTCTGATTTGGCGGGGTTGCCCATAAACGCAAAGCAGACAATAAGGCAAAAGATGGCTTCCCGTCTTGGTGGATATACATCAATACCTTGGGCCATGAAATGAAGGAATACATGCTAGGTTCCAAGGGAATAAAAACTTTGTCATTTGGATTTTCATTAAGGAGAAACCCGTAGTGTTCAAGAAGCTCCAAATTTGTGTATGTTCCATAGCCTAGGAGAACCTGCAGAACAAAAGGCACAGTAAAGAAGAAAAGAATAGCAGCCAACAGCTCTGCATCTATGAAACTACACAAACAACAAAAGCTGTAAATCAATATTGCGACAGGCATGATACAATTCTAGACAGAGGCATGAAACAAGATATAACAAATCATTGACAATTGAACAAAGTTTATACATGTAATCTAATTCACAAGGAGCTCGTAATACCTGAGTTCCCTTCTTGTAATTTTTCCTGGCATAAAAGCAATATGCAGCCATGTTTTCATCGAAGCCACCATCTGTCAAACGCTCCAAACCTATATCTGGTTGATCTCCAATGAAGTCATCTGTGGTTTCCCCATTCGACAAAGAAGTATCTTCCAAAGAAGAGGCATTCATCAAATGCACCACATTTTCAAGGTCATTTGACTCCTCTCCAGGAGCAGCATAATTAAACAAGTCTCCAACTGGACATAAACACCCAGCTTCATCCCATGGTATATGCAATGCCCGCGAGGATATCTAGAAATGGGATCGAGTTGAAAGGCTTCAATTCCAAAAACATTAAGGCATGGGTAGAAACAACAAAGCACAAGACAGAATATACACAAGCTAAATGAATCCACATGAAATCCTCGTAGGATAACTTACGAGCCTGCAACTCATACACACAGTACAAGTGATCACTCACAATAAACAAATGTACTGTACTTAGAGAAAGATTGAATATCTAAGGTATTGCTTCTGGCCAATGCAAATGTCATTCTATTCTATCAACTTCGTGGACCATTTACTCGCACACAGGTGCTGGAATCTGTCAGGAAGTCTAATTTTTCTAACCATGTACACCGATGAAAAAACAGCATTGATGTATGAAAACACAATGATTTATATAGTTTCAATTACTTTCAATGGAAGTGGTAAGAGTATCTCACAGTTGCTGAAGCCCAAATCCAAGCCCTGAATGTGAGAAGTTGTGGTTTAAGCTTAAGTGCATCCATCAGTGAATTAGCTTCTTTCCACTCTGATTTCGCCTTCGACACAGCCTTTTCTGCAGTCCAGATAGCATCATCCACCTAACAATAACTCCAGATATCTCAGATATCATTCCTATCTCAAAAACCAGAACTCATTGATATCAAACCTAACCAACAATCAAAAAGAAGAAAATCAGAAACTGAACTTGCAAAGCTTGCATTTCAAACTCACTGAAACTTGCTAGCACATCATAACTGCGCGGCAGATGCATCAAGTAAGGGTACCACCATGAACTCTTCCCTTTACCCATTTCGTATAACAAACACACAGCCAATATCTGCATTGCATTCTTTCCAAGTCAGAACCTCAGCAACCTCAAATTCAAATAAAACCATCAAATTCTACACTAATCAATCAAAGAATCACTCCAACAATTAGTCCTCTCAGTATCACACAAATCAATACAGTGAAGTCAAGAGCTCAAAAACAATCAAAAAGGAATTAAAGAAATGAACTTTTTAACAATCAAAAGCCAAAGTTCCTATCTTTTATCTCTACAAACAAAATATTAACCAAAATACTCCCAAATAAATGAAAGAATAATAAAAGAAAAACTCGAAAAACCATACCTGGGTTGGGGAGAGAGAAGAGTAGGTATTATTATTGACAAAAGAACAAAGTTTCTCATCTTTCAATAAACTATCTCTTGTGATCAAAACAGATTTTGGAACTCTAAGAACCAACTCTCCTTTCTTTATATCCCTAACAGCAGCTAAACCTCTCCTGCACCCAAAACCCAATTCCATAAATTATCAACAGAAACAGATAACAGCATAAACAGTGCATGTCAGTGTTGTGTAGCGTGCGTGCGCGCGCGCGTGTACTTACCCTCCCGCATCAGGGAAGTGAGAGACAGTGAGGGAATGGCCTAAACAAGAAGTGGGGCTTTGAGGATGAAGAGAAAGGTTCGTGGTGCAATCTGAGATTCCAAGGTTTGCTGCCCATTTTAGAAATCTTTCAAAACCTTCGTCTTGCCCTGCATCTTCCATCTCTTTCTTTGTTCGTCTGCTGTTTCTCCGCAAGACAGTGAAGGATGCCCATATACGAGAATTTAGAATAGAGTAAATCATTGTTTAGTCCTTGTTCTTTAAGATATATTATAACTTAGTCCTTCGACATAATTTTCATTGTGTTTAGTCACAAATTAGCCTTCTTGAAATTCGTTTAGCCTCCTTCATTTTCTTTTCCTACTAATTCTTTCCATAAAAAAAATATTGTAGCTTAATTTCATTGTTTTTCTTTGTGAGAGTGTTGAAGCCCTTACATATCATCTGATGATTCTTTGACAAAAAATGAGAGTTTAGAGAAAAATAAAATAGCTGACTTCAAGAGTACAAAAGTCAAAGGACTAATTTATAGGTTTAAAGCTATGAAGGACGGATCTATAATTTTGTTAAACCTATGGGAAACTAACGAGTAATTTTCTCAGGAGAAGAAAACTGCGCAAGGCCAAGTAGATTCGTGGGCTTTGAATGGTTAGGAAATCATGGGCTGAACGCATGGGCTTAAAGCATGGGCTGAAATCATGGGCTGAAAGCAGGGGCTTTGAATGGTTAGGAAAGCATGGGCTTTGAATGGTTTTGTTAAACCTATGGGAAACTACCGAATAATTTTCTCACGAGAAAATTGCAAGGGGGCTCTCAATAATTTTATTAAAATAATATTATTTTAATTTTAAAAAAAAATAAAATTATATCATTTTAGATTGATTTAGTTAATCGGCAACTCCAATTTTAAATCCAGTTATGAATCGTGTTCGACTTATATTGGAAATTTTTATAAAATGCTTAAAATTTAACTATTTAAGAAAAGAAAGGAAAAACTCTTGAGTGAAATTTCATGTTTTGCAGATGACTTATTTGAGACTTTCATTGTATTTCATAGGAGGTAATTTATATATAAACCCCATTTCTTTTTTGCACTATAATTTATATAATTACACCCTTTTTTTCTTGGGATTATATATATAGGATATATTTCCTTATGTAATTTCAAAAAAAAAAA
>Ga0325411_1001162_pt1 | contig 28954 bp, 19 predicted proteins | sample PopdelMetagenome_13_FD_206181 | JGI IMG/M metagenome (GOLD analysis project Ga0325411, IMG submission 206181) | Populus deltoides microbial communities from Bellville, Georgia, United States - Xylem-PdIQD-R4 | ecosystem: Host-associated > Plants > Phyllosphere > Stem > Wood/Secondary xylem...
GCTCGGGCATTTGTAAATAGGGCTTTTTAAAGTGGGGATTTGAATTTCCTTTTTTAGCCTTTTTTTTAATATATACACATACACTTTGCTTATGCGTGATTGCCTATTTATGAGGTGGGGTGGGGTTTTTTGGGGTTAGATGGGTTGGACTGATCACATTTCTTGGATCGGCTTTTTCATGATTGATTACCCTTTACCCAACTGCCTTCTGTCCTCTTCGTATTCCTCCCCTCCCTAATTATTTATAGTGCCCTGGGTTTTCGTTTTATTTTTATTTAAAAAAATGTAACATAGATCTTCGATATGCCAAAAAAACATATTGCTACCAAAAGAAAAGAATAGGAAATAGCATGCTTCTGCATTCTAATTTGTAGTTATTGATATTATTATTATTATTATTACGGTAGAGAAGTGTAGAATTCAAAAGAATTTACTTGTAACACGAGAATTTGATTTTTTTATCTCTAGTTAATTACTTCAGTATTACTTTAATGACTAGAATCAAAGTAATATTCAAATATACGAATGTTTTTGTAAATCTTGTTAAGTTAATGCAAATAGTTCAAGATGAGAGGAAAAAAAGAGAAAACTATATTCTTTCAATAATGAAAATTTACATTTTCATATGGATTATGTCCCTACACACACACACACACATATATATAAGTAGAGGAAGCGGTTACTTCATTTAGTAACTCCTCTAAATACTTGAATCAAGCTCATCCCTCATGGGTGAACCAGATCTAACTCAGTAACCAACATCTATTACTCGTTCATGAAGGAATGAATATATCTAATACATTATATTTTAAATTTGCACATAAATTTCATACTTGACGAATGGACCGTACAACCTGAAGTACACAGTGAAAGGATCTCCAATATATAAACTTAATATAGGTCATATAGGAGACATCAACCTTATAATTAATTATTCCTTAAAGTATACTAGTATACCGCAAGCATTTTTAGTCACACATGACTTAATATAATTCAATCCCTTAAGGATTTCATACTCAATCCATCCTTACAATTACAAGTATTCTAAATCATATCAATTTTATTCAAATGATATGATCCCAATCGATGAATACAATTAATAAGTGTAGAACTAAAATTACTTTTTTCTTTTGCACTCATATCAATCAAATCTGAATTAACTTGCTTCTCTAAGAGTATTTCTTTAACTCGAATCATTCAATGACTATAGGATATACTTCTAAAGTAGCGATTATACATCACCTCTTGATACAGTCACAAGTCACAAAGGGTAAGATTTTAAGATCTTAGATATGATCTCCAGGACTTACATAATAAAGAAGTAGGGATCCATTCTTTATTCATGTAATGGTCATTAACGCATGTAGTGTGAAATACATGCTATAGTAGAGCTTACTTTTTTCTTTTTTCTGAAGACAAAAAGTGTATGTCGTTGCTCTCTTTGTGAAAGGAAATACATCATATAAGTTTTAGTCTTGTTGCTAAAAATATAGACTTCAAATCATAAATTCTCATTTGCTCATTATCATTAATAGCAGATGAATAATTTCATACTCGACTTCAATCATAATATACACATGAATAGTGGGAATTCATTCATGTCGATTTTTTTATTTAAAAACCTCATCTTGGTTCTAACCAAGGTGACATTTTAATAAATACTTTGAGTTCAAATTGCTCCCACTGCACTTAAGTCACTTATTGAGCATTAAAACTCAATTAGTATCATATTTATTCACCTTACAAGTGTTAAAGGTGATTGCTCATGTAAGTAAGTCAATCTATGTCTATCGACATACTTTAACAAATTATACCATATGATAATCAATATATTTCATTAAAAAAATAATGAATAAAATGATATTATAATGACATTTATTCATAACTCAGTCACTGTAAGCCTTCGTATGATCCTAAAAACTAGTTATATTACTAATTACATTCTACAAAGACTAAGGGATCTCATATGTCTAATAAATACATCCCTTGCTATTGGTTTTATGAGTGGATCTACAATCATAGAATTTGTAGAAATATGTTTTAGGATCATGTCATGTTTAGTAATTGCTTATCTAATGTAGTGATATCTCATCTTGATATGTTTAGTCTTTCCATAGTATTTTGAATCTTTAGCCACAACTACTGCAGTAATGTTATCATTGTAAATTATCACTGGGTCTGATGCTGATTTGACAATTTTTAAATGATACAAGAAACTTTTTAACCAAACAACATTTTGTGTTGCTACAGAACAAGCTTCATACTTAGCCTCCATAGTAGATAAGACTATGTGAGATTGTTTCTAGCTCCTCTATAATATTGCACTATCATTAAGCAAGAAAACATATCTTGAAGTTGATTTAGATTGGTCGACATCTCCTCTCCAATCAGCATCAAAGCAACCAACCAATCATAAGTCTTTCTTTCCTTGGTAACATAACATGTAATTTGAAGTTCCTTTCAAATATCATAGAATCTTTTTTACTATCATTCAATGTTTTTAACCAGGGTTTGATTGATATCGGTTAACCAATCCAATGGCATAATATATATTAGGATTATAAGATGTCATCAACATATAAGGACAATATTACAAAACTATTATTAGAATGTTTTAAATACATGCAATGGTCTTTTCCCATCATTGTAAAACCATCCTTAAGGATAACTTGTTGAAACTTAACGTTTCATTGTCTAGAAACTTACTTAAGACCATATATGAATCTTTTAAGCTTGCAAACTTTGCGCTCTTGTCCTTTAGTCTTGAATTTTAAATGTTGATCCATACAGATCTCCTCATTTAGTTCTCCATTGAGAAATGCAGTTCTAACATTCATTTGGTATAACTCTAGGTCCATATATGCGACAATAGCAAAAATGAGACGAACTGAAGTAATTCTCACAACTGGTGAGAATGTATCTTCATAATCAATTCCCCCTTCTTAAATGTAACATTTTGCTACTAATCGAGCCTTTATAACGTTCTATTGACCCATCCGCCTTGCATTTAATTTTAAGAATCTATTTATTTCCAATGGATCTTGTCTTGACGGTAAATCAATCAAGTCCCAGACTTGATTAGTTTTCATCGACTCCATTTCTTCTTCCATAGCTTTAATTCATTCTCTTACTTCAGGGCCAGACAGAGCATGACTACTAATATCTTTTTTTTTTTGTTTTTTCAACTGCTAGATAACAGTTACACATATAACAAACCAGATGTGTTGTCATGTTTTTTTAACTGCCAAATAGCAGTTTCCAATTGAATATGAGAACTAATTGAAATTACCCCATAGTAGGTGTTCCATAGCCAACACCATAAAATGTCAGTTACCAATTCACATGATTAATTGGTATTTTTTTCTTTTTAATTAATTAACAAAGGGCAGTTACACAACTACCATTTATTTGGCAGAAGAGTCTTTCTAATTAATGATAGAAAAGACAAAATCCTAATCAAATTACTTCATTAAATTTGAATAACAATACATTAAATAAAGTTTTGTAAATCCAAAACTCAACGGAAGCATTCTTTCAACTCAAAATGTATAATATGAGAGAAGAAAAAGAAAGAACTATATTCTTCCAACAATGAAAACTTACCTTTTTATATGGGTTATATATATATATATAAGGAGCATTTGTTTTTCAGTAACTCCTATAAATACTTGAACTAGACCCATCATTCATTGGCGAACCAGGCATAACCCATTAACCAACAAAAAGAAATATTCAAAAGATAGTTTTAGTATGATAGCTTTAATATGCTTATCATAATCCTACGGTTTTAGGGTTGTACCGTTTGACTTTTTGTTTGGAATCATTTTAATTTTTATTAAGTATACTAAGGGAATGTTTGAGAGCATGGTAATAGTTAATTTTCAAAGTGCTTTTCACTTAGAAATACATCAAAATAATTTTTTTTGTTTTTTAATTTATTTTTGAATATCAACATATCAAAATGATCTAAAAACATAAAAAAATAACTTTAAACAAAAAAAATTAAAATTTGGCCAACTTTCATTTAGGTCATAATTCAAAAAAAAAAAAAACTAAGTATAATACGTAATTGAGAATTAACACTATTATGAATTTATGGTCTTCATCACCTAATGATTTAAAAGAGAGAGAGGAAATATCCTGAGGGGTAACTCAATTAGTCAGGTCTTGAGTTTACTCCTCAATGGTCACGAGTTCAAGTCCTCTTAAGGTCATTGGAGGCTTTCATGGTTGTTAATCAGAAACCATGGAATTAGTTGAGGTGCACGCAAACTGATCCGGACACCCACGTTAATAAAAAAAAAGAAAGATGAAAAAAAATTAAACATATAATTTCCTACCAATAAAATGATTTATATATATTTTTATATATAATAATATTATTTGTATATTATTTTGACTCATAGATGTAAATTTGAGATGATAAGAAAAAAATGATACAATTTTAGCTTTAAAGAGCTCAAGCTAGCTGGTGTCGAGTAATTTTATAAGTATTTATAAATATGGTAATAATTGTTTTTTAAAATATTTTTTATTTAAAAATATATTAAAATAATATTTTTTTGAAAACAAAACATCAAAACAATCTAAAATAATAATAAAATAATTTTAAACAAAATTTTTTTAACATCTTAAAAACCATTTACAACACAATTCTAAACTACCATGAGTTAAAACCTCGCTCGCTATTGAATTTGAAGTTTTTTTTTTTTCCTTCGTAATAAACCACAACAAAAACGCCAACCGCAGTAAAAATTTGAATATTATCATCTTGACCGTAACTAGGTGAGACAGACGATTCCCTAAAGTAAATTTGTCCCCCGCCCCATCCCATCCAAACCGAAACGACACAGTCTTTGTTGCCAAGCAATAAACCTCCGCCACGCAATCAATAGTTGGCCCATAATTTCCTTTTCTTTTGTTTTTATTTTTTACACCCCTCTTTCTCTCATCAGGGCTTCGATCCTTTTCATATGAATAACTCCTCTTTATGAAAATTTCCGAATCGTAAGACCGCTAGCAAATCCTGCTGCCGGGAAAAAATTAATTGAATTCGGAAATGACAAACTCGAATAATACGGATCTATTCGATTCGTTTTTCAGAAGAGCAGATTTAGACGGTGATGGTCAGATCAGTGGTGCTGAAGCCGTCGGTTTCTTTCAAGGTTCCGGTTTGCCTATGCACGTCCTTGCTCAGGTTCCTCGCAATCCACTGTTTCTCATCATTGTTTTTGGATTTGTTACTTAGATATGTTGATTTCGATGTAGAACTAACTGTTAGGTGATGTTTGCTGCAGCTAGGGTTATAAAAGATTAGGTTATTTGAATTTTTGAGGTTAGTTAAGACAGAAATTTTGATTTTGGATAATGATAAAATCAGTAGGTCATGTTTGCAATGGTGAATTATTATTATTATTATTATTATTATTATTATTATTATTATTATTGCTACTGTCTTGTTGAGATCATCGAAAGAATTGACGATGCCTAGTTTTTGAGAGAGAAGTTGATGAATTACTACAGGTTTTTAGTTGATTCTAGAAGTAGAAAGAGTTTAACTTCAGGCAGTACGATAGAGTTTTGAATTTAAAATGGAGGTTTTTATTTGTTGGGTTCTGAGAAATGGGTAGTTGTGCTGAGTTTGGCGGATCTGATCATAGCGTTCTGAGTTTTGTACTCTTTATCTCGCTGTTGATGTATTAACTATGTTTCTTCTTGTGCTATGTTCTACTACTGATTGAGCTTGCTTGGGTCCTAATGATGTTCATGTTGATAATGGATGTTAAGTCTCTAGAAGAAAACCTTTTGATTTGCTGTTAGGTAATGCAGTAAAAAGAACTGGCTCTGCCATCAAAAGGCAGAAAACAAATGTATGCATGTTTGCATAACTAATAAGAAATGTTTGCTGTATATTCTTATTATTAGTAAATTTACTAACTGGATTGAGACCATGTAAAGAATTGAAGATGCGTAGTTTTCAATTTTTAGGTCTGGTGTCTTTGAGAGAGAAGTTGATGAATACTACGTGAATGGAGGATTTTTAGTTGATTCTAGAAGTAAAAAATGTTGTTATGCTAGACATTTGGAGGTTTGTAGCTTGTTGAAAATGTTGTGTTCAGTTTGTGAATTGCATTTTGGTGTTTGAATATAAAGTGGAGGTTTTTTTTTTCTGTAGGATTGTGCAATAAATGGGCAGTGGTGGGTTTGGTGGGTTTTTGTTGGTTCAATCATAGCATGTGAAGTTTTGTACTTAATCTTGTGGTTGGTGTATTAACTATATTCTTTCTGTATGGGCTACATTCTACTTGAGATTGAGTTGAATTAGTTTCTAAATTTTATGTTAATGATGCATTTTAAATGTGGAAGAAAACCTTTTGATTTGTTGTTAGGCATATAACAGAGTGAAGAACGGGTTCTGCTGTTAAAAGACTGGAAACCTCTGTAAAATGTGTGCACTTTTGCCTGTGCATGTTAGCGTAAGAATTTAAATGTTCCCACCTTTTTTGGAATGGTTTTCCATGTGAATATTCAACTTTTCTTTCCCCTCGGAGTCCCTTCATATTGGGGTCTCAAATATTGTTTTATTAAACTGAGTGTCTGTGATTCACTTATGCTCTGTGCAGGTGTGGATGCATGCTGACCAGAGGAAAGCAGGCTACCTCGGTTGACAAGAGTTCTATAATGCACTTAAACTTGTTACTGTGGCACAGAGTAAGCAAGAGTTGACCCCAGAAATAGTGAAGGCAGCATTATATGGTCCTGCTTCAGCTAAAATTCCTACTCCTCAAGTTAACCTAGCAGCAACTCCTGCTCCTAAAGCATCGGCACCTGCTCCCCAGCTGGCTGGCACTATGTCAGCAGCATCAACAAATGTTGACATCAGACCACCACAAGTGCCTGGAAATGCAGTCACAAACCAGCAGTATTTTCCATCCCAGCAAGGCCAATTTATGAGGCAACCCAGACCCCAACCCCAACCCCAAGCTATGCCTCCTATTTCTGCTTCCCATCCACAACAAATTCTTGTAAGTCAAGGTATGCCCAGGGGAGGTACCATGGCTGCTCCTCGGCCTCTGAATTCAAATATCTCAACAGATTGGCTTGGTGGAAGTGCTGGTGGCCTGACTTCACGAGCTCCTAGTAGAGGGACTAGTCCTACTACAACTCAGGATGGATTTGGGCTCAGTGCACCTGGTTTTACGCCCACTGTTCAACCCAGACCACAGGTTTCTGCTGGGCAGATGGCAGCCCCTACTTGTAAACCACTAGAAGCAGCCATCACATCCAACCAACCTGCAACTAAGGATTTCAAATCAGTGGTTGTTTCTGGGAATGGTTTTGCTTCAGACTCGCATTTTGGCGATGTATTCTCAGCAACTCCTGCTCAAGCAAAGCAGAGTTCCTTATCAGCTGCACCTTCTACAAGCAGCATACCTGTCTCGTCAGCTATTGTTCCATCTTCTGTCGGATCCCAACATTCACTTAATTCAAGTTCCCTGGATTCTTTGCAGAGTACTTTTTCTCAGCTGCTTGTGGGTGGTCAATCAACAGCAAGACCAAACCAGCAGGTTCCACCTCAAAGTGTCACCTCTGCTCCTTCAACTGGTTTTCCTTCTGGATCTAGCAATGCAGCTCTCAGTCAATCCCAGTCTCCATGGCCGAGGATGACTCAATCTGATATTCAAAAGTACACAAAAGTGTTTGTGCAAGTTGACACAGATAGAGATGGGAAGCTTACTGGGGAACAGGCACGCAACCTTTTCTTAAGCTGGAGGCTACCAAGAGGTAGACTGCTAGACTTGTTTCCTTTTAATAATCCTGCTTAAACTGTGCAGTTTTGATGTGAACTCTTAAGATAATCTAAGATGGACAGTGAAAGCACAACCTACAACATTTGGAAATCTAGTAATAGCCATTTTTTGCTGTCACAGTATGCTGTTAGCTTAAGATTTATTATGTAAGTCAATTGTATTTCTTGCCTTTTTAGAAATTCATATTATGTGGTAGGATGAAAGGAATTTTTCTGAAGAATATGCTGGAGGACAGAGATGTGTTATCCCCTATAATATATTATCAAATAATTGGGTTGCTAGAAATGTTATTTCATGGATTGATCAGATTGCTATCGCAAGTGTCTGGTAAATAGTTGAGGCACACAATTAAGTATTCAAGTATGATTTACTTTTCTTGACATTTCTTCTATATCCTATTCCTTTCTTTTCATAATGTGTTGCGACTTTCTTTCTTTATATTTAGTTTCCTCAAAATGTGACAGTTTTGAGTTTGTGAATTTCTTCGAAGGCTAACATTTCATTAATTTACTATACTCTTGATATTTCAGAGGTGTTAAAAAAAGTTTGGGATTTATCCGACCAAGATAATGACAGCATGCTTTCTTTGAGGGAGTTCTGCACTGCTCTCTATTTGATGGAGCGTTATAGAGAAAATCGTCCTCTTCCTTCAACACTTCCAACCACTATCATGTCCGATGAGACTCTGTTGTCTGCCACAAGTCACCCTGCAACTTCATATGGCAGTGGAACTTGGGGACCTGCTTCTGGTATATTCTTCCTTTTCATGCCATAGGCTTTCATTATTAGTTTTTTCCTCTTGCATTCTTTTGAAGTGGAAAAACATATCTCAAAGGTTTGCAACAACAACAAAGTTGTGACAGTTGCACGGCCATCACCTGCTGCTGCTAGGCCACCAAGGCCACCTGCTGCTCCTCATGCTGATGAAAAACATCCCACGCAACAAAAGCCCAATGTTCTTGTGCTTGAAAAACATCTCACGAATCAACTCAACCAAGAGGAGCAGGATGCTCTCAACTCAAAGTTCCAAGAGGCATCTCAGGCCAATAAAAAGGTATTTCTTATTCTTCTTGTGTGCTCATTATATGGGAGTGTTAATTTTGTGTGGTCGATGTGGTATTCATATATTATTATGTTAAAGTGAGAGAAATTTGTTTTCATTTGCCATTAAAAAGCTTTGAGTTGCATCAAGTTATAGAATGAAGATAAGGTATATTTGAGGTGTTTTTGTGTTACAGATTTTCTAGGTTTTCTATGAATGGGATTAAAAACAAAAATCTTCTTGCTTATCTCTGAGTGCAGGTAGAAGAACTAGAAAAGGAAATATTAGATTCTAGACAAAAGATTGAGTTTTATCATGTCAAGATGCAGGAACTTGTAAGTACGCTCGCAATTTCTTTTTCCCTTTGTGAGAGTCAATGTCTTTTACATATGATGTCCTTTGGTATTATGTAAAAATTGCTTTGAAGTATTCAGGTTGAACTGTTTTAGCTGTATCTTGTCTGCTATGTTTGGACTATTGATTTTGGTTTTGGATGCAAGCTCCTCAAATCATTCTTTTTTTACTGGATGTATTATATATGCATAAACTAATTGTGCCTGACTCATTGTGCTTAAGTTCTGGATGGAAGCTCGTTTCATCATTTTATTTGCTATTGGATATCTCAAAAATGCACAAACTATAGCTTAAATTATCTCAAGGTCATGAATATACTAAGAGCTCAAAACCAAAAGGTATGAGTCAGTGGCATCAAATGCCTTATTATGATTTGTGGTTTAAGTAAAAACAAAAACAAATAAATTCAAACTGGACTGACTATACTGATAAAAGTAAAGAAAATAATCGTTCAGCTCCCTTTTTTTTTTTTTTTAGTAAACATACTATAAAAGGTCCTAGGTTTATTCTTGGGTTTTCCACTAGAAGGTCCTACGTTCAAACTGTGAAGAGGGGTGGGGTGGGGGAAATAGCTCCATTTGGGTAGCCCAAGTCCCTTTGGGCACCTTCCATTGAACCATAAAACAATGTAAACATAGTAATGGAGTGAAAGAAAACTTGGACAGTTTCTTTAGGCAGCTGATCCTGTCCCAGTTAACTAACATGCAAGAATTGGTTTAAGAAAATGCACGAAGGTATTCTGCCTAATTTAACCTGTCTACTTTGTCTTTGAGTGGTTGAGGTCGAGAGCATGAAAATATGTGTTCTTTGCTGATATTCCTATTGCCATTCTTCTGTTATTTGGCATCAGATTTTATATAAAAGTCAATGTGACAATCGACTTAACGAGGTCACAGCAAGGGTATCTACTGATAAGCATGAGGTACCTCTCTTTCTTGCGTGATTTTCTTGTATTGTCCATGTAATATCTATTGCTTATTGAACTAACAGGAGCAACTTGTGTGTTTCAGGTTGAGACATTAGGAAAGAAGTATGAAGAGAAATACAAGCAGACTGGAGATGTTGCCTCCAAGCTAACCATTGAAGAGGCTACATTTCATGATATTCAGGTAATTTAGGAACTTGTGGTGAGTCTTATCCATGCTTATCTCTTTCTTTTATGTACACTTTTTTGGATATCATACAAACTTATATTGTCCTTGATAACTGCAGGAGAAAAAAATGGATTTATATCGGTCATTTGTTAAAATGGAAGAAGGGGGAGCTGCTGATGGCGTGGTGAAGGTACACTGTAATCACCATTAGTTTCTGGAGATAGTATGAAACTTGTGTGTAAGGCCTTTTTTACTGGATTTTGCAGGAGCATGCTGAGAATATCCAATCGAGTCTTGAGGAACTAGTAAAAACTGTGAATGAATGCTGTAAACTATATGGATTGCGTTCTAAACCAATCTCACTGGTGGAACTTCCATTTGGTATCTCCATGATGTTATCAACCCTCTTTGGTTTTATATTACCTGTCTAATCTTGAAAATATTTGGCCCATTTAGATGGCTGTTTTACTTCAATTTGGCTTGTTCTGTTACTTGTATGCGAAAAATGTTTGAGCTATGACAATTAAGCCACTCTTCTTTCTTCTTGTGTTTCACTAGGAAAAATACACCATGTTGTTAACTGCATTTCCAATGCCCCCAAAATGTTTCAAATTTCTGACCTGCAATTTTTTATCCATTTCAAAGATCATGCTGTATTTTCCTTCACCAGCTACCTCGCATCTTTACTTGTTCTTTCTACATCAGGATGATTACTTACTCTCTTCCTCTTGATCTTTCTTTAGGCTGGCAACCTGGAATCCAGGAAGCTGCAGCTGATTGGGATGAAGGTTGGGACAAGTTTGACAATGAAGGTATGCTAAATAATTGTTTGTTGGATTTAGTTGACTTTGATTTTGCTCTGGAGGGATTGGAGTTCCTTTTCACTCGGGTACACGATGCTTTCTTTTCAGCATTAAGTCTCAACCTCGTTAAAGCTCTTACGAACATTGTTATTTGTGACTTTCAGGATTCACATTTGTCAAAGAGCTCACCTTGGATGTACGAAATGTTGTAGCTTCTCCAAAACAAAAAACTTAAGTTCCAAAAGAAACAACTTCCACAGATAAGGATTCAGGTGCGAAGTCAGAAAAGGTTTCAAGGCCAAGCAAATCAAATTATGAGAAAGATTTGTTGGATCATCAACATGAGAATGGCACTCTAAAATGTCCTCCTGACAGTCCTGTCAGAAGGAGTACAACAGAGAGCCACCAATCCAGTGAATTCCGAGACTCCCCATTTAAAGAAAGGGGTGCAGAGAATTCACCCCATGCTAGAGAGATCCAAACGTATGGTTCAATTTTTTTATCTTTGCAACAATATATATTGCTGTCCATCCCTCGAAGTTAAGTTTTACCAAAACAAAAGTTGGTGGCATGGCATGACAGTTCAAATGAGTCTGTCCTGCTTTATGCTCTCTGCTTTTAATGCTTCATTTGGATGTTTAAGCTTACTGGTACACTTGTGCAGTGATGTGGGTGGTACTGAATCTGTGCATTCTGGTGACATAATTGTTGAACCTGGCTGGGGTACATTTGATGACACACATTATGATACAGAATCAGCCTGGGGCTTTGATTCTGTCAGTGGCAAGGTATGGAAACTTGGGTCTTATGCTTTCTATTTGATGTTGGCAATAGGATTTCTTGGTGCTTAAGAATTGTGGAAGTTGTTTAAAGTCGAAGGAAGGGATTGGTGTGTGCATGCAGTCATGTGCTTTTATGCGTGACATACATTTTTACACGCTTTATTATGAACTTAATTTATGTTTATTTAGGCAATTCTATTACTTTGCATGAAATTGAAATCTACAGTTTTGATTGTGGGAACTGAGTGGTGGTTGGTTTGGCACTGGAACTGTTTAATCTCGTTCTGTACCTTTTCTTCTTTCTTGCCTTGTTCAGAAAACTGATTGGATTGATCTAATATTGTTCTTGCAGGACATGGATTTCAGCATTGGTGAATTTGGTTTAAATCCAATAAAAACAGGGTCCTCACATGGAGATTACATGTTCCCAGGGAAGGGCCAGTTTATGTTTGATTCTATTCCAAGCACCCTGGCTCATAACCAGGGGAACAGCTCGTATGCTTTTGCGGATTCTGTTCCAAGCACCCCTGCATATAACCCACAGAATGCGTTTGCAGATTCTGTTCCAAGTACCCCTGCCTATAACACAGGAAAGAGTCCATTTTCATTTGCAGATTCTATCCCAAGCACCCCAGCATACAATTTCGGGAACTCTCCACGAAGGTTTAGTGGTTCAGAGGACCACCCTTTTGACAGCTTCTCTAGGTTTGATTCATTTAACATGCATGATGGTGGATTATTTCAATCTCCTCGCCATTCTCTTTCAAGATTTGATTCCATGCAGAGCACTAAGGACTCGGATCAAAGTTATGGATTCCCATCAAGGTTTGAATCCTTCAGAGAATTTGGAGACTCTAATCGAAGTCATGGGTTTTCAAGGTTTGACTCATTCAGAGAGTCTGATCAGAATCATGGGTTCTCGAGGTTTGATTCCTTCAAAGAGTCTGATCCTGGTCATGGGTTCTCATCAAGTTTCAGTTCATTTGGAGAATCTAGAGATACTGATCATAGTCATGGATTCTCGAAGATGGATTCATTTAATGCCCATGACAGTGTGTTCTTCCAAGCTTCTGACAATTCCCTAGCTAGGTTTGATTCTGTTCGTGGCTCTAAAGACTTTGATAATAGCCATGGGTTCCCTTCATTTGATGATACGGATCCATTTGGCTCAAGTGGACCATTGAGGACATCACTAGAGAGTGAAACTCCGAAGGGAAGTTCTGATAACTGGCGAGCGTTTTAGCTTCTGTTCGAAGCTTTCGTGAGATTTCTTCCTGTAGTTGTGGCGGCACATTTCTTCTGTTAGTATATACAATGTGATGATGAATGAGTGGTTGTGCCTTGTGGTTCTAGCCCTTGTTTGATTTTGCAGATCCGATTTGTTTTCTGAATTTCCAATATTCAATCACTCTCGCGACTGTTTCTTTTGGTGGCGTAATTTATTCGATTTCGATTAGGATTAGATACATGTATGTAATTTTTTTGATTAGGATTAGATGAATGTATGTAATTTTTTTTTTAGAAAAAGGTACTGTCACTCAATGGTTGTGATCTGGAAGTCAAATTTGTATTCTTCATTTATCAAGGACTCCATTGCCAAATGGTTTTTCTCTTCGGTATTGTGATTTATTATTTTTGTATCTTTAAATTATTTCCTCTTGTTTGGCGTTGTGGTTTTTTTTTTATTTTTTTAAATTATTTTTTGTGATTTTTAATTATCTATTGATATTAAAAATAATTTTTAAAATTTATTTTTTTTTAATATATTTTCAAATTAAAAACAATTTAATACTAAAGATAACATTACAGTTCTGTTTTAACCATCCAACATTTGAACGGCGTAGGATGCAAGGAGTTGTTATTAGTCCATCTGGTAATTACTTTTATAGATCTATCAAGTCCCAATGATGTATAAGGGAAATCATCCATTAATGCCTCAATCTAAAGATAGGACAAGGCAACAGTAAAGAGATTCTTAAAAAAATGATTTTTTTTGGTTATTGAAAATTGATATAAAATAATTATATTATTTTATATCAATTTTCAATAACAAAAAAAATCATTTTTTTAAAGAATCTAATATAAATTATATTATCATCTCATTTAATAATTTAAAATTTAAAATTAAGATATATATATTTTTTTGATATGATACTAGAATTTTTGTAACTAAATAATCAAATCTTACAACCCATATCTTTGTAAATAAAATTAAATTTTAGCACGGGTAATTATAAGTTTGTTTAATTTTCAAGATCAACAAACTTTTATTGAGAAAGTATGTTAGAAAATAATATAAATCATATACTAAAACTATATTCAATAGCTTAAGTTTTTATATTAAGATAATTGTTCGATAAAAATCACATAAATCACATAATAATAAAGATATAAGCAATCTTTTACATATAAGACGAGAGAAATCCTATTTTCTAGACTTAAAGAAATGATTTTGTTTACCAATTTATGCATAGGTAAATGACACAGGAATCTCCTCTAATAGTTCTATTGATGTAGAGCTAATTAAATTTGGGTTGACAATATAAATGGATGAAGTTCATGATGATGTTCTATTAGCTCATGAGCCAAATTTGAATCAAAATTTGCATCTCTTTATTGTATAGGAAAATAAGTTTATCAATTGTGGTTTTCAAGTTAAGAATGTGATTCATATTGTTTAACCAAACAGTTTTCTGAAAGAGATTATATTTATTTTAGTTTTTAAACTTTCTATGTATCTATTTGTGTTTTTAAGAAGTTAAAAATATGTGCTAGTTAATATTTGTTTAATTTTATGTCAAAGTCACTTATTTGAGTCTTAATTATGTTTGGGTTTTTCCTAGATTTGGAGGGTTGTTCCAAGTATGTAACTGATTATTTACACCATGTATAAGGGATCTTTTGGCAGAATTTGAGTTAAATGTCTTTGACTTGGCCTTTTGACAACCTATTGAGTTTTGTATGTCCTTTTTGAGTGGCAGACTAATCATTTTAACTTTATATCTCTAAAGTGGTGATTTAATTTGTATCTTTAGAGTGACAAGTTTTTCTCATTTGTATTTCTTTGGTTTTGAACCTTAGAGTGGTGAGCAAAAACATTCTTAGTAGTAAGGACTTGTTACTTTGCAACATTCATGCAATCCCGATATCAAGTTGGATTAAATGTTTGGATTTACTACTATAGTTGTTCGTGAACATCATGTGCAAGAATTCAAGAGGGACATATGTGCTCTTGAAATGGATGAAATGAGAAGACAAACCTGGTAACTCTAGCGCCGTCTTGAACGATTTGAGAATCAAGATCATAATGATAAGGATGATAATCCTTTCTTCACAAACGACACATTATTTTTTAGAATTGAGGTCATAATGACTCTTTTTAAAAAAAAATTAAAATGATATCATTTTTAAATGTTTATAAAATAAAAAAATTAAATTGACCCGAGTTAACTCAAGTCAAACCCACCTGACACTTGACCTAAGACTTTTTCCGGGTCAGATTTAAAAATTATGTGATAGATAACTTTTAAAACTCATGACACAGGTCTTTAGATTGAAGAATCATACATGAAAAAACTAAGAAGTCTAATTATCAACAAATCAAATACTGAATGATGAAATGAGTAAAAAAAATCAATTACATGAAAGGAACTAAAATAAAAAAATAGCAATTAAAAGAATAAAGGTGAAAATACAAAAAATAAATAAATTAAAGGGAAAGAAAAATTCTTTAATCAGAGAGTTTAATTGAGAAAAAAAATAACAAAAAGACAAAAAAATCTAAAGAATGAGGATCAAATTATAGCCCCTACAGAGTTGAATAAATAAGTTTTATTTTAATGAGACAATAAAAGAAATTGGCAACAATAATAAACAATCAATTTTTTTTTTAAAAAGATGACCATAATAATGTAGGAAAAAACCTATAGGAGTATGTAATTGGATAAACAAGAAACAAAAAAAGCTCAGCTTGAGCAAACCCTAGTTTGCGTGATAAACATGTAACCTGAGTAATAAAAGACGAGCGAACTCAGGTTAACTTGCAAAACTTATGGCTCAGGTAATGAGATTAGGATGACTTGACAGATTATTGTTTTAAAACTTGACCCAACCTAGTGCTTTGACCCGTCACCTGCGTGATCTAGGGCCTAGGCTAGGCAAGGTTTTAATAGAAATAAGGGGAGAATTGATTTGATAAAAACGTGTAAAAAACTCGGGTTGACCTGCAACCTAATAGCCCTCGAAAAACTTAGTCAAAACTCGTTGACCTTTTTCTTGTTTTTTAATTTTTATTTTCAAAACGATATTGTTTCTAAATGTTTATAAAATAAATAAAAAATTACGGCGACCTGGGTTAAATGGGGTCAACCCATCTGACTCGTGACTTGGGACTTGCCCTAGGTAGACCCCCATGTCAATTTTGAAAACTATACGATAGATAAATTTTAATACTTGTGACACGAGTCATTAGACCATAAGCACCATACATGAAAAAACAGAGAAGTACAATTCTTAACAAATCAAATGTCGAAGGATGAAATCGGAAAAAAAAAATTAATTACATGAAATGCTCTAAAATAAAAAATACCAATTAAAAGAATAAGAGTGAAAATAAAGATAAAAAATAAATTAGAGGGAAAGAAAAATTCTTTGATCAGATGACTAAATTGAAAAAAAAATTAACAAAAGGATAAAAAAAATAAAAAGTATAAGGACCAAATTAGAAAAAAAACAAAACATAACACTTAAATTGAAGGATGAAATTGAAAACCACAGAAACCTTAACAAAAGGGCCAAGAAAAAAAATAGATATTAAATGAAAAAGGAAAAAAATTAAAAAATATCATATATAGAAAATTAGAATTGAAGATTACATTGAAAATAAATAAAACCTTTACAAATTACTCAAGAAGGAAAATTAGAAATAAAAACAAATAAGGACCAAACTAGACAAAATAAAATATGATAAATTAAAATTGAAAGACTAAATTGAAAAAATAAAACTTCTATAAAAGGGCAAAAAAAAAAAAATTAAAAATCAAAAGAATAATGACTGAAATTGAAATACCAAAAAAAAAAAGAGGACATACTTTCCTTTGTTTGGAAAGGAGAGAGAAAAGAAGGAAAAAAAAAAACCCACAGACAACAAATCACCTCACCTCCAACAACACACATTGTACCTAAAGAAAAAGGACGCGACTGCACATCCAATAACATGTCAAAAAGGTTGGTTTGACCACTAGAATGTGTTGCACGTGCTGGTGTGTGGGAAGCGCGCACAAACAACTTTATTGATAACAAATAATAATTTAGGCTAAAAGGAAAAAATTATCCTCCATGTTTCTAAGCTAAACCATAAACCTATTTGAAAAGACCAAAAGGCCCCTAGTTCCATGGTTCATTTTTCCTTGACTGCAAGAACAAAATTGACATTTTAATGTATTTTAAAAAGTAAAAGATAAGTAACTTTATGTTTTTTTAAATTGGGGGTAATTAAGTCATTAATTATTTAAAAAATTACGGAAAAGATATGTATACTCATGTACAATTGTTAAACAACCAATGGAACGTGTAAGACCAAAATACTCTGAACTCAAAGGCTATTGATTGTTTTTTAGGAAGGGTAAAACTGTAAATCCACTATTTGTTGACTTTTGGGTCACATATTAATATTTATATATTTTGATGATAACAATTAAATGATAATGAACTAATGATATACTTGGTTGAGATTAAATTTAAACAGGTTTATACGTATATCATTAACAAGCATAAATAATTAAATGAAGAAATAAATCAACAAGTTCAAGATATAAAGTAAGAAAATACTTAGTTCTTCAAGATTCATTTTAGTTTAAACAAGCATGAAGAATTCGTTCACTTCACATTGCATGCATTATAGGATTGATTTGCATTTAGTTGGTTCAAGACTCACCGGGTTTAAAACTGTCAAATCTGGTTTAAAGTTGAACCGACCAACCACTTGTTCATCAAGGATGAACACCTAGGAATCTGCAGGAACTGGTCGATCGACTGTCCTGACCAATATAAACCGGTCGATTGTTTTATTTGTGAGAGGAACAATAATGACTATACAACGACTAATTTTTGCTAGAAACACACACACACACACACACATATAGCTTGTCTGATTGAAGAATTAAGTATATAATTTGAATACACACAAGCTATTTTAAGAGCAAAAACAACTTCAAATCATTAATTCTAAATCATACTCATATTTGTGCATTAAAACCTTCATATTCTTACACAAGAGTATAAATTATCACACTCATTAAATTTAAACACCTTCATTCATTCTAAGTGCTATTGAGTGAGCTATAAAGATACAAGTTTTAATTGTATTATCTACACTTTGAGAGAGTGTTACTATATTTCAAACAATTATAATCCTTTAAGAGTTCAAGTGAAAAACTCTTAGCCATTGGTGAGGTACACCACCAAGGTGAAAAATCTTGAAGATGATATTTCTTCAAGTGATGAACAAAGGCTTTGTGAGGATTCATCATGCACATTGTAATCTTTGGCTTGGATTAGTGAAGAATACAATATCCAAGACTAGTTTGGTGCTTGAGGTGTAGATGTAGGCTTATCGAACCACGTTAAAAACTAAGTTTGAAATTTTTATCCCCGTACTCTTTACTTTATGCAATTTGATTTTATTGTTAGTTAATTGTGTTTATCGTGTTTAATTGAGTTGATTGAAATATTTTATTATAATTATTAGTGGAACACCTAATTCACCCCCTTTAGGTGTTATTATTGCCTTAATCCTAGAATAACAATTGATATTAGAGCCTAGTTCTCATTTATATAAGTTTGCTTAGACTTTGAGTAAAATAGCAACCACTAGTTTTAATATTCAAAATGAAGGATCATCAACCTCCAAGCCACCTTTCTTTAATGGTAATGACTATGCCTATTGGTAAGCTAGGATGATTATATATCTTCAATCTATTGATTATGATTTATTGCTATCTATTGAAAATGATATAACAGTTCCTAAAGCTAGAAATGAGTATGTCGATGGGGATAAAAAGTTGTTATCTATGGATGCTAAAGCTATGAATACTTTGTATTGTGCATTGAATAGAAGTAAATTCAATAGGATCACATCATGCAAGAAAGCTAGAAATATATGGCATGTATTAAGGATAACACATGAAGGAACAAACCAAGTAAAAGAATAAAAAATTAACATGTTAGTGCATCAATATAAGTTATTTAAAATGCTTCCAAATGAATTCATCACTAGTATGATTACTAGAATGACAAGTATCACTAATAATTTGGATGCTCTTGGTTGGAACTAATGTCGATATCATGAGAAAAATTCTTAGGTCCTTGCTAAAGACTTGGGAAGTAAAGGTAATGGCAATCCGAGAAGCTAATGACCTCACCAAACTTCCTTTGAAAGAACTCATCAGATCACTTATGACTCATGAAATCACTATGGAAAATCAAGAACTAGAAGAGAAGCCAAAGAAGAATTCGGCATTCCAAACCATACACCATGTTGATAGTGATGATGATGAAGAAGTGGAGGTGGACATTGCACTTATCACAAGATAATTCTAAAATTTCATAAGAAAAAAGCAATGGAACAAAAAGTTCTCAAACTTCAAGAAGGATGGAAATAAGGAAAAATCTAGCAAGGAAGCACTTAGATGCTATAAATGCAATAAGACGGGGCACATGAAGGTTGATTGCCCTCTCCTTTAATATAAAAAAAGAACCACCATCATAAATGAACAATGCAAGCAACATGGATTGATGACTTAGACTCTAGCTTATTGATGATGAAGAGTATATTGCAAACATGTGTTTTATGGCAATTGAAAGCGATAATGAGATACTTTCTTCAGATTATGAATCCGACTTCTCTTATAATGAATTGCATGATGCATTTGAGACATTCTATGATGAATATAAGAAGTTAGGTTCTAAATATAGCTTATTGAAAAAGAACCATGCATGTTTATTTGTTGAAAAAAATATATTAAAAAAAACATGCATTGTAGTTTATGATTGCGCGATGAGATGAACCAACTTAAAGAGAAAAATAAGGCTTTAAAGAAAGCATGCATTGTAGTTTATGCTTGTTAGTCAAAGATGTGTTTTCAATAAAAGATGCTTAGGCTATTAACCCAAGAAGAATAAAAAATATTTAAAGAACTACCTTGTTAAAGCCAAATAATCATATGACCCAAACTAAACATGCAATTATTATAGAAACATTGGTCACTTGATTTATGCATGTCTTATAAAAAAGGGCAAAGTGAATAATATGACTTAGGTTCCAAAAGGAACCACCACTAACCACAAAGGACCTAAGAAGGTATGGGTACCAAAAACCTCATCTTGATTTTGTGTGTGTAGAAGTCAAAAGAATAGGGGAGTGGTTCTTGGATAGTACTTGCTTAAGACACATGACCGATGATGATTCATTGTTCTCAAGCATTACCAAGATCAGTGGTGAGAAAGTCACTTTTAAAGAAAACTCAAAAGGAAAGATCATTGGAGGTGGAAATATTAGAGGGTAAGTCTTCTCTTTCAATAGAAAAAAGTGTTTCTTGTAAATAGTCTAAAACATAATTTTCTAAGTATTAGTCAATTGTATAATGAAGGCCACAAAATCATGTTTGAACATGCATGTTGTTTAATAATTGAAAATGATAAAGTTTTATTTATTGGTAATAGAAAAGAAAATGTTTATAAGATTAAAATTGATGCATGCATGAGGATAGAAAGTTATCTTGTTGCTAGCATTAATGATAGTTTTCTTTGGCATATAAGATTAGATTATATAAGCATGAACATTCTTTCTAAACTTGTAAAAAATAAGGTTGTTAAAGGACTCCATCATATTACATTAAAAAAGGAAAAGTTATGTGATGCTTGATAAATGGGTTAACAAGTGAAAACATCTTTTAAGAGTAAGAACCACATCTCTATTAATAGACCTTTAGAATTGTTAAATATAGATCTATTTGGACCAACTAGAACTAGAAACATAAGTGTTAATAGATATGTGTTTGTGATTGTGGATGCCTTTATAAGATAATTATGGGTTTTGTTTTTAAAATCAAAAGATAAAACTATCTATGAATTTGTAAAGTTTTCAAAGAAAGTTAAAAATGAAAAACGTTTTTCAATAATAAACATATGGAACGATCATGGTAGTGAATTTATAAGTGATTTATTTGAAATGTTTTGTGTAGAAAAATGATATTACCATAACTTTTCAACACCTAGAACTCCCTAACAAAATGGGGTTTTGAACAGGAAAAATTGGACTCTTCAAGAAATGGTGAAAATAATATTAAAAGAATTTGATACCCCTAAATGCTTTTGGGTAAAAGCCGTAAACACATTTTGCTATATTTTAAATCGTGTTACCTTGAAACCAGAGTTGAAAAAGACTCCTTTTAAGCTTTGGAGAGATAGGAAACCTAACATCTTGTATTTCAAAGTTCTTGATTTAAAATTCTTTACTCTTAACACCAAAGATAATTTTGATAAATTTGATTCAAAATCTAATATTGATATTTTTCGTGGTTATTCCTTCTTTAGCAAGGCTTACAAAGTATATAATAATAGAATACTTTGTCTTGAAGAATCCATGCATGTCGCTTTTGAGGAAAGTCAAAACGACAAAATTATTAAGATTCTAGATGACATTAATGAAAGTGTTCAATATTTGAGTCTTAATAATAAGAACATATAGGGGTCAATAATGAAGAAATGAATAAGGATTAACCAAGCACAAGTAATCAACAAGAGATGGTAAGTAACTTCGTGCCACCAAAGGAGCTAAGTTATTTAAGCTCTCATCCTCTTAAGTTAATTATTGGTAGTCCCTTTAAAGGTACTAAGATTAGAGTATCTCTTACAAACATTAATAAGCATTGTGCTTTTGTTTCTCATATAGAATCAAAATCCTTTCTAGAAGCCGGAAAGGATGGAAATAGGATTTTAGCCACACAAGATCAGTTAAATCAATTTAAAAGATATGATATGTGGGAACTAGTCCTTAGACCTAATAATCAATCCATTATAGAAATAAAATGGGTTTTTAGAAACAAAGTTGATGAGCTTGAGACCATAACTAGAAACAAAGCTAGACTAGAATCAATAAGAATGCTTTTAGCTTTTGTATGTCATGTTAATTTTACACTTTTTTTTTTCTAATGGATGTTAATAGTGCATTTTTAAATGGTTTTGTCATGAAAGAGGTGTATGTTCCGATCATGTTTTTAAACTTAAAAAGGCTTTATATGGTTTAAAACAAGTGTTGTTACCCATTTTTTTGCCTTATTTTTTTTTGAAAAAACAAAAAATAGCAAAAAACAACAAAAACAAAACCCCAAAAAATATGTTATTGACGTATTTGTATCATTTTCGGCAACTTTTCCAAAGAATTTAAAATAAAAAAAAGAGAGAAAGAAGAAAAAGAAAAAGAAAAAATACATTTAATTTTTAGTGATCTAATTATAATTGTGGAAGGGAGATGATCGATTTGAAAATTAGAAACCCTCTTATTGAGTAACCTATTTTTTTAATCCAATGGTCTACATTCATTCTCTTAATCCAAGAGTCAATTTTTCTTTAATTTTCCTCCAAGTTATTAAATGAATGGTTGAGATTCATTCTTGAAATCCAATGGTTAATTTTGATGTAGTTTGCCTTTAAGCCAAAGAAATAAAACCATCTATGAATAGGTGGTAACACACACATAAAGAAGGGGGATGAGAAGGATTTTAGAGAGTAGAAATTAGTTAAAGCATAAAAAAAGCCACAGACATCATCAAGAAAAAAAAGGAAACCGACCCCCTTTTCTAAAGAAAAAAAAGCAACAAACTAAAGGACCTCACTCTTTATTGGAAAAGAAAAACAATACTAAACTAGCCTTTCACAATCGATAGTCTCAACCAAAACCGAACTAGAAATTCCACCCCCCATTTTGGCTAGCTCCTCCCTTTTTTTATTTTTTACTCCATCAACCACAATAGCCTTTCCACCTATACCATTGCCCCACCCACCCACAATGATCCTTCAAACCCATACTGCTCTCTCTCTCACTGATTACTAACCCATGGACAACCTCTCCATATTTGCTCGTTTGATATCCCAGCCAATATTACCAACAACCTTTAACTTCTAACCGTAGCCTTCACATTGGTAAAGAGCCACCACCACTAAGTGAGCCAAACCACAACGCCACTTTCACCCGGGAGAGACCCCATCTTAAACTAATCTTCATAAAACCCATTTCTTGTTTTGAAGAGAGACTTATTTCATAGTTTTGAAAAAAGACCCATTTCAAGAATAAGAAAGAAGCAGACCTCTCTTTCCATTCTCACGGTCCTCTACCATCATCTACTGTGGCCTATATCAGTGTTGTCAGAACACAACCAACCTCCCATCAATTAGTGCTAGCAGCAACCTTTAGTTGCTTATCCATTTCATCTATGGCCTCTATTCCCTCATACCTATGGCTCCCCTCTCTAGATGTAATCAACACCAGCCACCAAGCCAAGATTGGCCCCCATGGTTTCCCCTAACCGCTACTTCCTTTCTTTTTCAACCAAAATGACAACCCTCTTTCTTGGCTTCCAACACCCATATAATCAACACCCTTCCTCTTCACACCGGCAGGAACCAACAACCTCCACCATCAACAATGAAGTTCGGTTCCATCTTGACAAATCTATATAAAAAGTGAAAGAGAGAAGCAGATATGTGGATAAAATCAACTACTTTATGTATGGGTTTTCTTTTTTTTTTTATAGGCGATGTTGTCACTTACTATCGACACTGGGAGAAAAAAGTAAGGAAGCAACCCCAGATACACTATAAATTTCCTTTTAAGACATGATGGCGCATGGGCTCACGCGTTGCTAGTGATAATGGAACCTGAAGTCCATGCGCCGCTGCATTTCTACCATTCCTAGAAACTTTCCAGTGTGGTTCTTGAGCTTCCCGCAGTCTCTCCAACACGTTTCTTAACCTTTTGAAAGACCATTTTGCAAATTCTAAATTTTTAGTGTGTTTAAACTATTTTTAAATTTTATGTTTTCGTGGGTTGTAAACATGTAATTGTGGGGTGTGTGAGTAAAAATATAGTAAAAAGGGGAATGTGTGTGTTGCATTTTTTTTTGTTACATTTGTTTTTGTGTTAAATAGATAAAAAACATAAAATGATAAAACATAAAAAAAATTTAATTAATCAAAATTTTAGCATGCATTTTGGATTTCATAACCAGTTTAATGAATTTATAAGAATTTGGGCAATATTTCAATAACTGATAAAATTTTAATTCATGAGAATTAATGGTCAATTTTTTGGTATAAATGCTAGACCTACAAGTAGGCTAACATTTAAATATCAGGAGTTGACCAGAAAATTCTCAGAATTATTCTAGATATTCACCAATATTATTTGGGAATATTTTTCCCCACAGCATATAAGTTGTGTAAAACCCTTCTGCCTTCTAGAATAAATGAACCTTGTCAATGCACCTACATGGATCCTCTCTATAAAAATTCATTTGGGCACATGAGCCCATAATAAATTCTAAAAGCTAGATTTATTTATATGAATAAATCTTCACACCATGCTATAAATATACCACCAGTTAGGAACCCATCAAAACCTTTAAACTACATTCAGACCATATAATGCAGTTTATCTTAGGTAAGGTGCGCAAAGGGGTGCTAATACCTTTTCTAGCTATAAACAGTCACCTATCCTTAGAATCTCTGATAAAATCAGTACATCTCGGGTTTCTTAACGACCCTGAACCAAACAACTAGGTGGTTCAAAGAGGTTTTTAATAGACTTCATCAAGATACATGGGTTAAGGTGAATTTAAAAAGATATTTAATAATTAAGTAAAACCCTTAATTAATTTATTTCTGTTCAAAAAGCTCTTGTAGGTGGGCATTCAGACATTACAAAAAAACTAGAATAAGAAGATTCAAATCTACTAATGTTGATCTTTCGCTATTGTTTTGGTCATAACTAAAGCTATGAAAGGAATTTTAATGCGATTTTAGTTTCATTGGAAAATAGACATTCATAGTTTTCTAGTGATATATAGAATGAATTCCAATGTATTAATACAAGAAAGAACCATGCGTTTGAAGTTAAGTTTTGATTCTACCACCAGATTAAAAAATGACTTTAATCTTATTTAAATTAGTTGGACCATTGTTTTATTTATATAAGGTGTCAGGGATATGGACATTATGCTTTGGACTGTCCAAACAAGAAAATCATGACGATTAGAGATAATGGTGATATCGAATATGCAAGTGACATATTTGATTGTGAAGGTATGCCACCATTGGAGGATAGTGATGGGGATGAGTTAGCATTACTGGTTGAGGAGTCCTTGGTTATAAGGCGAACACTTTAGGTTTATATTAAGGAAGATAAAACTAATCAACAAAGGGAGAACATCTTCCATACGCGTTGCTATATACAAAATAAAGTGCGTAGTTTAATCATAGATAGTGGAAGCTGTATTAATATTTGTATTACCACCCTTGTTAGTAAACTGATTTATGTACTATTAAGCATGCTAAACCATATAAATTGCAATGGTTGAGTGATAGTGGGGAAGTGAAGGTTACCAAGTAGGTTGTGGTTCCATTTTCTATTGGAAAGTATGTTGATGAGGTTCTATATGATGTGGTACCAATGCAAACAAGTCGTATCTTATTGGGGAGACCATGAAAATATGATAGGAAGGCAATAAATGATGGTGTTTGAAATAGATATACAATTGTAAAAGTGGTAAAACCATCACCCTTGTACCATTTACACTCAAACAAGTGTATGATGATCAAATAAAATTAAAAGTGAGTATAAGGCTATAAGGAGAGAAAATCAAAGTGAGGAACAAGGGGATAGAAGACAATCAGATTCAGCGAGATCCTAAAACACAACATCTACCCATTTGGCCACCACCCAAAGAACCCCAAACCTGACTGAGAGTGAAGGTAAAACAAGAGGAGTGAAGAAAGTAAGTAATTGTGATGAGATTTGTGTGGAAAAAACAAAACATCAATCTAATTTATGTTAGAGAGGGTGAGGTTTGATTTGTATTTTTCATTAACAAGCTAATGGTTTTATTTGTATATAAGGAGGCTTACTTTAATACTAATGAGATTGACCATTGTGTTTCTAGTGTGGCTACTTCTTTGTTATAAGAGTTTGATAATTTGTTCCCTAACGATATTCCTAGCAGATTGCCACCATTGAGGGGGATAAAGCATCAACTTGATTTCATACATGGAGCTTCAATTCCTTAACTGACCAGCCTATAGAAGCAATCCCAAGAAGACGAAAAAGCTTCAAAAGCAAGTTGATGAGCTGATGGAAAAGGGGTAGATTCATGAGAGTATGAGCCCGCGTGCTATACCTGTGCTACTTGTGCTTAAGAAGGATGAAACATAAAGGATGTGTGTTGATTGCTGAGCCATCAACAACATAATGGTAAAGTATAGACATCTCATTCCAAGGCTTGATGACTTGGTAGATGAGTTACATGGATCCTATATTTTCTCTAAATTTGACTTGAAAAATGGGTATCATCAGATTATGATGAAAGAAGGTGATGAGTGGAAAACAACATTTAAGACTAAGCATGGTTTGTATAAATAGTTGGTAATATCATTTGGACATATAAATGCACCTAGTACATTTATGCGTTTAATGAATCATGTGTTGTGTGCATTCACAGGTAAGTTTTTGGTTGTGTATTTTGATGACATTCTAATCTATAACAAGAACTTAACTAAGCATCTTGATCATTTGCATAATATACTTAATGTGTTACGTAGTGAGAAATTGTATGCTAATCTTAAAAAATATACCATTTGCATGGAGAAAATTGTGTTTTTTTTAGCTATATTGTAATTGCATAGGGTATTGAGATGTATGAGGAGAAAGTTAAGGTCATCCGGGATTGGCTTACACCAAAATCGATAAAGACTTTTCATGGGTTAACTAGTTTTTATACGCATTTTATGAAAGATTTCAGTACATTAGTTGCACCCTTGAATGAAGTTGTACAAATGTCAGTTGGGTTTAAATGGTGGAAGGAACAAGAATGGGCTTTTGTTCTTTTGAAAGAGAAATTATGTTCTACACTTGTTTTGGCTTTACCTAACTTTACAAAAACATTTGAAATAGAATATGATACATTTAGAATAAGAATAAGTGTTGTTTTGACACAGGATTGGAGACCTATTGCGTATTTTAATAAGTTAAGTGGAACAACCTTTGAACTATCTCATTTATGACAAAGAACTCTATGCTCTAGTAAAAGCACTTGAGACATGACAACATTACTTGTGGCCAAAAGAGTTTGTAATCCATTCAAATCATAAGTTCTTGAAGCATCTGAAAGCACAAGGTAAGTAGAATAAGAGATATATAAAATGAGTTGAATTCATTGAAACTTTTCCTTACGTAATCAAGTATAAGCAAGGAAAAGAAAAGATAGTGGCTCATACACTTTTGTACAAATATGTTCTTCTAAACACCATGAATTGTATGTTAATGATTTTGACTTTGTCGAGATTTGTAATGCATGTGGACATTTGACTTTTGGTAAGTTTTATTTGATGGATGATTACTTGTTCAAAGAGAATAGATCGGGTGTTCCTGCTAGTTATTTGCTTGAATTGCTTGTTCATGAAGCACATGAGGGTGGTTTAATGGGTCATTTTAGGGTTGCAAAAACTTTGGATGTATTGCATGAGCATTTTTATTGGCCAAAGATGAAAAGGAACGTGCAACAAATATGTGAATAGTGCATTGCTCATAGAAAGACAAAATCTTGAATACAACCGCATAAACTATATACACCATTATCTATGCCTACTGAACCTTGAGTAGATATCTCTATGGATTTTATTTTAGGTTTACCTAAGTCAAAAATATAGAGACTCTATTTTTGTTGTGGTTGATAGGTTTTCTAAGATAGTGTATTTCATTGCATGCCATGAGATAAATGATGCATCTCATATCGCATATTTGTTCTTTAGGGAGGTTGTACATTTGCATAGCATTCTTAGGAGTATAGTGTTAGATAATGATGTTAAGTTTCTTAGCTATTTTTGGAAGACTTTGTGCGAAAAGTTGGGAACTAAACTCTTATTTTTTATAACTTGTCATCCTCAAACATATGGACAAACTAAGGCAATGAATAAGACTTTATCCAAACTTTGTGTGTTATTATTCAAAAGAATCTGAAACGTTAGGAAGAATGTTTGCCTTTTATTGAGTTTGCTAATAATAGAACTATGCACTCAACCACTAAATTTTCTCATTTTGAAATTGTTTATTGTTTAATTCACTAACTCCTCTGGACTTAATTCCTTTACTTTTTAAAGAAAAAGTAAATTTAGATGGTGAAAAGAAGGCAAATATGGTGAGATAACTCCATGAGGGAGTTCAACTCCAAATAGAGAAAATGAACAAACTGTATGTTTCTAAAGTAAATAAGGGGTATAAACAAGTTTTTTTTCCAATCCGGTGGTTGGGCTTGGATGCACATACATAAGGAACGATTCCTAACCAAAGGAAATTAAATTTACAGCCTCATGGTGATGGTCCATTTCAGGTTTTAGATAGGATCAATGACAAAGCATATAAAATTGATCTTCCAGGTGAGTATGGTGTTAGTGCTACCTTTAATGTTGTTGATTGACATGATCAAAGAGTTGATGTCTTATCCCAAGTGCAGGGGTGTCACAGTAATAAATAACCCGGCAAGACCGGGGTCGAACCACAGAGAGGTTAATTGTATAAATTATAATTAATAAAACAACAACAATAATAACAACAATAATAGTAACAGTAATAATAATATTAATAGTAACAGTAATAATAATAATACTTAGTATGTGGCATTGTTATACTTGAGAATGATCTCAAAGATCGGGTCACAGGTTTCCAGCCTATATACTGAGTTTATGAAAAGATCAAAGAGATATATTATATAATATAAACAGATTTCTGATGCGAATGAAC
>Ga0325411_1001165_pt1 | contig 28918 bp, 16 predicted proteins | sample PopdelMetagenome_13_FD_206181 | JGI IMG/M metagenome (GOLD analysis project Ga0325411, IMG submission 206181) | Populus deltoides microbial communities from Bellville, Georgia, United States - Xylem-PdIQD-R4 | ecosystem: Host-associated > Plants > Phyllosphere > Stem > Wood/Secondary xylem...
TTTTTTTTCCTTTGAGAAGACTGCTTTCTGGTTTGGCCTTTAGAAATTATTTCTCTATTGCAGTTTGTATTTAGAGTTGTAGCTCTCTCTCATCCACTGTTATTTATATTTTCCCTTACTATTCTACTATAATAAAATGTTTTCACTTCTTATTTACAATAAAAAGTAATTTATTTTTCTTGTCAAAGTAAATTAGCGATGAATTCACACATGACCACAATAAGTTGTTTCTTCTTCCAACTCTAATGGGTACTTCCATGGGATGTACTCTGATGTTTGTTCAGAAAAGAAAAAAAGAAGTCTATTTTAAAAAAGGTCATATTCTGAATTTTATGGTTTTGGTTTGCAATTATGTTTTTGTAGGAGGAATTTTAAGATCTCGATTCGAGGATATATATATATATATATATATATATATATATATATATATATATATATATATATATAAACCCAGAATGGAAGACAACAAATTACAGATAACTAAAAAAGGAAGCTGACCATTAAAATTAGTCGTATTTTCAATGCGTAACTGTGAACCAAAAGGAGTTGCATGGAAATGTTAACTAGCGTTAACAAGTTCTTCTCTAATTGAATATGATGTACGTGATGGATGGCCACATTTTGGTACCTCTGATTTTTCCTTTTTTAGAGTCTTATAAGTTTCTCTTCTGGATTTGCAGGCGCACCTCAGGCACTTCTGCAGAGTTGCCTTACATTTGGAGCATTCTCATTCATAATTGAAGGGCTGAACAAGCAGCAACCAGCTCTGGCTCACTCATTTTCTTCAAGGAACAAACGTGACTATCACAACGTAACCTGTCCCGTAGCTCTCCATCTTGCGGTCCCTCTTCCAGATGAACTAAAAAGGGCCGCCTCCTTTTTCTGCAAGTCCCTGCGGAAGCCCAAGAGTGGAAATTTTCCTGCTGTTTCCTGATAAAACCCGAAGCAGATTGATTATGTTTAGATTGCTGGTATGGCGACATTGTATCATGTAAATCTGTATTTTTAGCTTCTGCAGCTTGTTGCAGGCTTGGACAATGAAATTGATTTCTTGCGTGGTATGCAATTTCATCTTGGCCTAGAGGCATTATTTTATGTCGTACGTTTTTGGTATAGAAATCATAAAAAATTCAGGATCATTACAGAGAAAATTCTCATCATGTATATTTGAAATGTTGCAGGTGCATTATAGAAATTAAAGATTATTAACGTAGTTTTTTTTGTTGATCTTCAGGATTAATAACAATATGATAATATTCATTATATTCATCAAGAAAGCAATAAAAAGATTTACTTGTCAGGTATTCAAGCATTTGGTCCATGAATGGTAATGAGAAATTATTTTTGCGTAGAAAGATTGAGCTTTCTATAATTAACATGCATTCTCCATCTACTTGAGATGTGATAAGGACTGAGTTCATCATTTTTGTTCTTTATCAACGTGATTCTGGTTTTTTTAGGCATCATATGGATAAGTGTCATCTATTTACTATCTGTGATGGGGTAAATGATTCTTGCATCTAATAATTTTAAAATCTCAGATTTCACTACCTCCGTCATAGGCAGATTCAACCTCCTTTGCATTTCCCTCGTTGGTTTTGCATTGTCCTTCAATAGTATGTGATGTATACATATCGAAGAACTAATACCCTTGATGTCGACTAAAGTCCTTCCAATGGCTGTTTTGTGATCGCACAACAACTTCACAAGTTTTTCCTCTTGCAAACTTGTCAACCTTTTTGTTATGATAACATGAAGTGTATTGTTGTCTCCAATGAATACATATTTCAGATTATCAGGCAAAGGTTTCAACTCTAACTCGGGGGTTTGTAAAATAGATGGCAAAAGCTTTTTATGTGAAAGTACTAAATCAACAAAGACATTACCATGGGGAACAGTTTGCAAAGCTTGCAAAGCCAATGTTGATTCTTGTACGTTTTGGGGAACACATGTGCCTCTCCATCTCTTCTATCTTAGTAAAATTATAGCCATTGTTCAAAGCCACGCTTAATCTATCCTTACAATCAAAATAAAGAACTTGTTGCACACACTTATCAACTTGGTCATAGCACGTGATAGAATAGACATTGTTGTAAGGATATTTCATTGTATCATGAAAATTAAATTCAATCTTTTCCTCTCCTACGTCCGTGGACAAAGTATCCTTACCACAATCAATTTTCGTATTGGCAGTTTTCAAGAATGTTCTCCCAAAAAATATAGGAGTGTTGTTTGATGAATCACAAGAATCACGTTCCATATCAAGAATATAAAAGTTTCATGGAATAACCAAACTATCAATCTTGACTAGAACATCTTTTATCACACCAAGTGGATAAACAAAAGTACAATCTACAAGTTGTATTACAATGCTAGTTTTAATCAAAGGCTTCAGATTAAAAGAATCATAAACATATTTAGGCATAACACTAATGGATGCACCCAAATTGCATAAGGCCCTTTTAAAACTAGTATTACCAATAACACATGGGATAATAAACACACCTGGATCCTTTTACTTCAAAGCCATATTTTTTTGAATAATAGCAGATACAACTTCAACCATATTTAACATTTCATGGCCTTTTAGCTTATAGGCTCTCTTGGTTGTACACAACTCTTTCAAGAATTTGACATACTTGAGAATTTGCTTGATAACATCAATCAAATGAATGTTAAGTTTCACTTTCTTGAAAACATCTAAAATCTCATTTTCTTTATCCTCTTTCTTAGACCTAGAAGAACTCATGGGAAAAGGGGGGATTATCTTAAAATTGATATTAATTGAATTAGGACTTACCTTTGTAGTATTGGTCGTTGTTTCAGTTTGTGGAGGAGGAGGATGTTTCTTCTTTATACTCAATTTGATTTCTATCTCCTCTTCTTCCTCCATCACAATTTGTTTCGACCTTTGCTCTTCGAGTTCTTTCCCACTTTGCAGCGTGATCACACTAACATTCTCTTTTGGATTCAATACTTGGAAGGGCAACTTTCCATTCATTTGTGCTTTCAATTTTCCTACACTTGAAGTTACTTGCCCCATTTACTTCTCTAAGTTGTGAATACTTGACCTTATTTTCTATTGAAAAGACATGATATTTTGTTGTAAGGTCACTGTGTTAGAAGCCAAGGTTTTCATCATCTCATGAAGATCATCACTCAATGACCCTATAACATTGGAATTTGTGAATGCAAGGGGCTATCTCGCTTGATAATTCTGTTGGGACTAAAATCTATAGGGATGGAACTGTCAGCCTTGATTGCCTTGTTGAGATGGGTTCCTATAGGGTAAGTTTGGATGATCTCTCCATCTAGGATTGCACGTGTTGGAAAAGGGATCATATTTACGTTGAGGTTGTCCATTCAATTCTCCATCAACTGTATTAGCTTGTTCAAATCTTCTTGCATTGTTGGGCACATATTTGAAGCATGTCCGTGTAAGGAGCATATGCTACAAACTTTCACCTGCTGTACATTTCCATAAGCCAAAGAACGCACAAGAGAAGTAAGGTCATTAACTTTATTCTCAAGGTTAGAAATACTTAACTCATTTATTCATTTGCTTGGCAAGTCTCCATGAGTGCCAAATTGTTTGGAGTTGGCTGCCATATTTGAGATCAGTTGGCGTGCAGCCTTGAGAGTCTTATCTACCAATGCCCCTCTACCTGCCGCATCAATGATACTACGGTCAATAGGCATCAGTCCTTCATAGAAATATTGAATGAGCAGTTGATCGGGTATTTGATGATGAGGGCATTGAATGTACAATTGCTTAAATCTTTCCCAATACTCGGAGAGTGTCTCCCCATTAGATTGTCGAATCCCACATTTTCTTTCCTTATGTTGGAAACTCGAGATTCTGGGAAATACTTTTCAAGGAAAATCTTTTTCATGCCATTCCAAGTCCTAATAAAACCTAGGAGAATAGAGAAAAGTCATGCCTTTACTGCCCTTTTTAAAGAGAAAGGGAAAGCTTTCAACTTAACCTATTCTTCATCAACTCTGTTCAGTTTCATACCAACACAAACCATATGGAACTCCTTGAGATGATTATGGGGATCTTTTCTAGCAAGTCCATTGAATATTGGCAGTAAGTGTATAAAACCAGACTTGAGCTCGAAGTTGACATTGTTGTCCATATTTATGTACAATGGTTAATTTTTCATATTAGGAGCAATGAGCTCCTTGAGTGTCTGTTGTCGTGCAACAACCATGGTGTTAACACGAACTTCCTTTCATAACCTGTGTAAAGTGTTTTTTATTTTGTGATCTACCTGTATTTGTCTTTGGTTAGTAGAGCGGGTTACATGCATAAATCATCAAGAAAATTTAAAAGAAACCAACCACACAAGAGATTGAAAGTAGTGCAAATTGAATGAAAATCCTACGTTAGAGAAACAAAAATTGCCTAAAAACTCTAGAAAACAACGGAATTTAGCCTCGATAGGGTGGGGCTAGTAGCTAATGGCAACTAGTCCTATTTAGAACGTCGTTTCCCTTTAGGAAACTAAAGGCCGAGACCTAATTCCATAAAAAAATCAATTTTGAACAGCAACTATATCGTACTGTATAGTACTGCCGCAAGCAAAACAAAAATGTTTTATTTTTCCAACAAAATAAATAACAATCACAACAAATAAAAATCACAGCACAAGAATCAACTAAAATCACTTCCCTGACAACGACGCCAAAACTTGTTGTGATGTCGCGGTCGCACAAATTAATTACCCTAGCTTAAAACACAACACACAAGATAGGATAGAGCAAGCAAGGGGTGGATCCTATAAGGAAGGTTCAAGTCAGATTTTTATGCTAGATGATATACAATTTGAGGGGGGAGGGTTTGGAGATTATCTAGACTAAAGCAAAAGAAAACATAAAACTATCAAGCGAAATTAAATAAAATCAGAAAATTATCAAGAGAACAAACCTTGGTCACGAGTAAACGTCCACCTACAGAAATCAGAACTAATCATGGAAACAAAACGTCAATTTATACTCTGAATATTTATCTTTTGTTATGTTGATTAGTTAATAGATTTGTTGTATAACTAATCATAACCATCAAACAACCACAGTGTCCACACTAGTAATTTAATTCAATGGTAGCCTTAAGAACTAGATGAGTTGATTAATCTAGACAACATAACTGTCTGCAGTCCATGTTTAATTTAATCAATCGAATGTTCTCCCTAAGATTATTAATTTGGATCCGCCATAATTATTAATCTCAGTTGCTTCATAAGTTTATATACCACAACTCCGGTTTTTCATAGCAAACTTAGCAATTGATTGTTCACAATAATAACTTAGAGTCCGCTATAGCAATTAAAATAAAAAATCATAAGAAATAAACATAGGAGAACAAAAGTATTCATCCATCATATAAACTAAAAAGAAAAGGTAAAATAAATCTCACAATTCTTGAAATCCGAAGGTTTATGTCCTTGCAACCAAGAAAAAGAGTTTAGCCTTGCATGTTTACTGAATAATTAATAAAAAAAAAAGAAGAATGCATGATTTCAGGTTCTGTTGGAGGAAGGTGTGTTCTTTCTCTCTTGGCTGGCCGTTCTCTCTTTCCCTTCTCTCTTTCTTTTTATATTCTAAGAAACCCTAATCCCTTTTCTACAAAATAGTTCTTTCGTAAGTAGACAATTTACATTTAAGTATTTCAATAACTATTTTTCTAAAAAAAGAGAAATAGCCTTACATAAAATCTTCAAGCTTTTACTTTTGACTTAGAGGAGCTAAATTGCTGAAATAAAGACTCAGACGATTTGGATGCTTTGGGACATAATTTGGACTTGTTTCTTCACAAAACCTGTATGTTGACAAAATTCATGTGTCATCTTAGAAAAATCATGTATCTCTCATATGAGCTCATTTTCTATTTAAATTTGGTAGGATTATAGGTCTTCGAGTTAGGAATCCAAAAAAATTAAGTTTGCATCAAATGGACATCTTTAGCTCAAGATATTCAAGTTGGAATGACCGAAAGTTAACATTGGAAAAATACAAGATCTGAATTTGAAGGTTGTGATCTCCATGCTCTTTCTCTTTTTATTTTTCTTTCCATATATTTATAGAAAGGTATGGATGTTAACTTTCTAATGCCACTAGAATCACTTCGTTTGGACTTCTAGAGCTCAAGCTTTGCATAAAACATCGATAGGAGGTCAAATCTGCTAATTATCTTCAATTTACTTCTTTTTTAATCTTACATCCAAAAGTGCCTTCAAAATATAAAATAAAGAATATCAAGACATTTTATATGTAAAACATTTGCAAAATACTAGGTAAATGTGGGTAAAACTATCAAACAATATGGTTGCATCACCCAACTGCAACAAAAGCCTACCAGAACCTCCCAATAATAGTTCTAAGCCATTCCACAATGTTATCCTACCAACTCCCCTACCTTATAACCCTACCAATGCTAATAGAACCATTAGACCTATTAGGAATAGAGACTTGGATGAGAAAAGAGCTAAAGGCCTTTTGTTTTTGGTGTGATAAAAAATTTATACCTGGTCGCAGGTGCTAGAACAAGAAGCTTTACTCCTTGTGTATTGTTGAAGAAGACAAGAAGAGTAATGATGGAGAAGGAGTGATCGAAGTAGAACATAACACTCATCACCCACACATATCTCTCAATGCATTAGAAGGATTGATCGGCCTAAATACTCTTAGAATCACTGGTAGAGTAGGAAAACAACCATTGTTTATCCTTGTGGACTCTGGGAGCATACATAATTTCATCAGCAACCAAGTGGCAGACATGTTAGGTTGTAAACTCACCAGTATTAAAGATTTAACTATATAAGTCGCTAACAGTGGAATCATGACCTGTATTTTCGTGTGCAAAAACTTCCAATGGTCAATGTAGGGAGTTGAATTCATGACTGATGTTTTTACCTTGGAACTCAAAAACTATGACATGATCCTAGGAATTCAGTGGCTAGCTAAATTGAAAACCATTGTCTACAATTATGATGAGATATGGATGGCATTCATATGGCATGGCCAATAAATCTTTATCAAAAGGGATGACCCTGTATCAGTAGAGACTGTTAGATTTGAGCAAATTAATGGCTTGTTATATAGTACTATATTAGTTTCTGAAATTAATCTATGCAGCCTATGCCTTATTGAGGATCAAGATCACGAGGGGCAACCAATGTCCACCACGTTACGACCCTGTGTTATTGAGAATACTACCTTGGAAGTTATGTAGGCAAAATACCAAGAAGTATTTGAAGAACCTAAGAGCTTACCACCACCACGCAGCCATGACCACAATATATCTCTAAAGGAGGGATCTAATCTAGTCAACCCCTACCTTATAGACACTCAAGTATACAAAAGGATGTAAAGGAGAGGATGATTAAAGAGGTGCTGGATTCGGGAACCATCTAACATAGTCATAGCCCTTTTGTTTGCCCAATAGTCATAATCAAGAAAAGGATGGATCTTGGAGGCTATGTATTGACTACAGAGCATTAAACAAGCTTATAGTGAGGGATAAATTCCTTATTCCTCTAATAGGCAAACTCCTAGAGGAGTTGGTTGGTGCCACTATCTTTTCTAAGATAGACCTTAGATCTAGTTACCACAAGATCAGAATGTCTCCTGAGGATGTTTATAAGATGGCATTCAAGATTTACAATGGGCACTATGAATTCATGGTCATGCTTTTTGGCTTGACTAATGCTCCTGCCACATTTCAAAGTTTGATGAATAAGGTATTTCGAAGCCATTTGTGAAAATTTATCCTTGTGTTCTTTGATGATATCCTCATCTACAGCAACATCATGAATGAACACATAAGGCATCTGAAGATTGTATTTGAGATTTTGAAGTCTAACATGTTGTATGCCAAGGCCAATAAATGTGTCTTCTACAATAATCAAGTTGAGTACCTTGGTCATATTATCTTTGTAGCAGGGGTGTGGATAGATCCACAAAAAATCAAGGTCATACTAGATTGGCCTATCCCAAGCAACATTAAGCAATTAAGGGGATTTCTTGGCCTCATAGGATACTATAGGAGATTTGTTAAAGGCTACGACATCATTTGCATACCTTTGACACATCTGTTGAATAATGAAATCTATATATGGAATGAAGGGGCAATCATAGCCTTCCAACAACTTAAGAACATTATGACTAACCCATTAGTACTAAATTATCAGACTTGGATAAAGAATTTATCGTGGAGATAGATGTCAGCAATAGGGGCATGGAGGCAGTTCTGATGCAGAAAGGCCACTCAATTGCATTAATCAGGAAGTTGTTTAGGCCTAAACAACAGACACTCTCCACTTATGAAAGAGAGCTGCTAACTATTTTACTGGTTATCACTAAATAGAGGCATTACTTATAGGGTAAACATTTTATTATCCACACTGATCATATTAGTCTAAAATACTTGTTGGAACAGAAGGTGACCTGCCCATCACAGCATGTGTGGTTAGCCAAACTACTTGGCTTTGATTATAAGATCGAGTTCAAGAAGGGTAAGGATAATGTGGCTACAGATGCACTATCTAGAGTGTCTTGCGAAGAGTTAAGCACCTTAACAATTTCTATTATCTCTACTACACTTATGGAAGAAATCAAAGCATCATGAGTAAGTGATAGGGTTGTACAAACCCTTGTTCAGGAGTTAAGTATGAATCCTACTTCTCATCCCCATTACTCATGGGTTAATCAACTATTGTGCAAAAAGGGTAAGGTAGTTGTTGGCCATAATGTGACTCTTCAGACTAAGATCATTGATTTGTATCATAACTCAGCTGCAAGGGGCCATTCAAGGACTACTTTTACGGCCAAAAAGGTGGCTAGCGCATTCTATTAGAAGGGGCAGTAGAAACATATCAGACAATACATCAGGGAATGTCCCATTTATCAACAGAACAAGTTAAAAAAACACACGCACCCCAAGGTTACGATAACCACTTCCCATACCTAAAACCCCATTCATTGATATTAGTATGGATTTTATGGAGGGTTTGCCTAAGTCTGAAGACAGGGAGGTTATATTTGTGGTCGTTGACAGATTCAGTAAATACGCGTATTTCATGGCCATTCACTATCCTTATACTACGTGGCTAGAGTTTTTCTTGACAAAATCTACAAACTGTAAAACCTACTTGCTACTATTGTGAGTGATAGGGATGTTGTTTTTCTGAGCCTTTTCTAAAAAGAACTCTTCACCAGACAATGAGTGAAACTGTGTTACTACACTGTCTATCATCCACAGTTGGACGATCAAACTGAGGTGGTCAACAAATGCCTAGAGAACTACTTGAGTTGCATGATAAGTTCCTCCCCAACTCAATAGGTTAAGTGGCTTCCATTAGCAGATTGGTGGTACAACACTAACTACCATACTGCAACAAAATCCACTCTCTACGAAATCATTTATGGCTACCCTCCCCTTTTACACATTCCATATTTTTCAATGGACTCCCAAATAGAGGTTGTGGATGATTGTTTATCAAAGAGGGAACTAATGCTGCAAAATATTAAGAGAAATTTACGAGGTGCACAATACAGAATGATTCAACTAGCAAATAAGCACAAAAGTGAGAGATCATTTGCAATAGGTGATCTAGTCTACATCAAATTGCAACCATATAGATAGAAAACACTAGACCATAGACAATCCAAAAAATTAGCCTCAAAATACTATGGTCCCTATTAAGTTTTAGCAAGAATTGGTATCATGGCCTATAAGCTGAAGTTACTCGCCTCTGCAATCATACATCATGTCTTTCATGTGTCCCTATTAAAGAAGAAGGTGGGGGAATAGGGAGATGCACACCACATTGCCAGCTCTACCAATTGAACCTCTTCTCTACCCGCAAACTATACTGGATCAACGAATGGTCAAGAAAAACCAAGTAGCCATCCAAATGCTCATTCACTGGATGAGCCTAACACCTATAGAAGCCACTTAGAAATTTGTTGATGAATTAGCTCTGCGATTTCCCCAATTCGACCTTGGGGACAAGGTCCATTTGAAGGAGGGGTAATTGTTGCAATGAGGGAACTGATAAGTAGGTTTTAGGGGGAGAATCCAAGTTAGGAGAATCAATAAGTCAAAATGGTGCATTTTGTGTATTGCAATTACAACCAATGCTATGTATTTTAATTTCACTATTAATGAACTAATAGAAGCCACGTGTGTTAAGAGAAAAAAACACTAGAATGTTAAGAATTGAAAGATTGTTATATATATTGCATTATGTTTCAACAGAATACATGACAAAATTAATGGTACAACACATTCCAATATTTTCAGAGATTCTCCCTCTTATTCTTCTCTCTGCTTCTTTCCTTTCCCCCTTTTCAGCCCTCTGCATCACTCACATCTTCCCTTCCATTATCATTATCTTCCTTTTCATTTCATTCGTTGTCTGTTATATTTGAAATCAGGTAACCCATTGTCCAAGTCCATTGCTCCAAAAACTTTATATGGATTAGGTATTTCGCATGATTATTTACACAAAAGGCGGGCAACTGGAGGTAAGAAGAAAGCCTGGAGAAAGAAAAGAAAGTAAGCTACTCTAAAAGCTATTTTGTTGCTAACATTCATTTGTTTCTGCTCTACTCTGTTTGGTTGGTTAATAAAATAAGAAAAGATTTGTGTTTTCTTCTGGCCCTTTAATAATATTAATAAAAAACAAAACACTTTGAGATCAATCAGTATTGATTGTAGTTCGTGTTCATTCCTTAAAAAAATATTAAGATTCAATATTGATATGTTTCAGGATGCGTGAAGCCTAATCCCTCATATCCACCCTGAGTTTCCTTTTCATGTGAGTCTTTGTGTCTTGCTGTAAGAGGCCATTTCCCTTCATTATGTGTGAAAATGGGCCTATCTTTCCTATACATTGTGTCTAAGATGTTGGTTGCAAACCCAATTATATTATTGTCTTTTCGCTCTTGAAGCTATGAGCTCGAAAGGCAACCTGCTAACACTAAACTGTCGAGCAATAAGACTGTGAGGAGGATTAGGGTCCGAGTAGGAAATGTGAAGTGGCATGCTCTGAGACTTGATATTAGAAACAACTCTTGGGGTAGTGAGGCAGTGATCAAAAAGACTAGGATTCTTGATGTGGTGTACAATGCATCTAACGATGAGCTGCTTTGTTCTCAGACTTTGGTGAAAGTGCCATTGTTCAGGTTGATGTTGCACCTTTCAAGCAGTGGTATCTGCAGCATTATGGTGTTGAAATTGATATCGTAGGAAAAAAATCATTGCTACTGCCAAAAAGGAAGGGGAGGTAGAACTGTTACCAAAGTCTTTCTTCTACTAGGTGGATCACTTGCTTGCTGGTTTTTGAATATTTATTTATATTTTCTACCCTAATGTGTGCAACAACTAAGGACTTGTTTGAGATTGTGGTAGCAGTTGCGATTTAAAGTGTTTTTCGCTTAGAAATATTTCAAAACGATGTTTTTTCATTTTTAAAAAATTATTTTTTGAAATCAGCACATCAAAACGATCTGAAAATATAAACAAATGAATTTTTAGTAAAAAAAATATTTCAAAATTTGAGGGAACGCGATTTGGACCGCGTTTCCAAACTGACTCAAAATCTGCTTTACTTCAATGCTTAAAAGTCAAAAACTTAGGTAAAGTTTCGTAGTATTTGATATCCGATGTTTTTTTAATTTATTTGTAAATATATTAAAATAATATCCTTTTATTTTATAAAATTTATTTTTAATATGAAAATATTCAAAATATTCAAAAATATAATTATGCCAAAAAAAAAACTCCTTAGAATCAAGTATTTCTATAGCGATGTAAATTTTTGTCATTCACTAATTTTTGTTCCATCAGCAAAGTATGAATTTGAGTTGTTGTATATTTTGGTTAGTTGCCCGTGAGAGGTTCTTGTTTACTTGTTGAGTTTTCACATATGCCGAGTCAAGGTCAATTTGAAATATAATTGATATCACTATATCTAATATTATTTAGATTTTAATTGTTGTGAGAATTTTCCTCTCACATCTTGGACACGTCAAGATTTGTTTAAACCTTTTTAGTGGTGCAGGCATGGCTTATCTTTCTTGTATAATCTTATGGTAATTATGTTGGAATAGTCCGTAAATGTCTCTATTGATTTATTTATAGGAAGGTGAAGAAGGGCAATCATGTGCAGAGAAAGTTGGAGAAAAGACAATAGACTCGCGAACTTGACCCACACATCGAGGAGCAATTTAGTAGCGACCGTTTAATGGCAAGTATTTAATACGGCCTGGTCAGTGTGGTCGTGCTGATGGGTATGCTACTTTCTTCTGCTTCTTTGTTTAGGTTGCTATCTGTATTCTATGGTTAAAGATGAGGGCATTGCAAAAGAACGCTAATTAACTTTATTAACAGATACATCTTGGAGGGCCGAGAGCCGAGAGCTAAGTTTTATATGAAGAAGACATAGAGGAAAAAGGGCATGGGAGCTGGGGCTACTTAAAATTTTGTTATGTGAACTTCGTATTCAGATCAGACCTTATAGTTTTGCCATATTTTTCTTTCTTTTGGATGCAAAACTTGCGATGAGACGAGAAATTAAAGTTGAAACCAGTTTTGCCCATCTTTTGAATGTTTTTATTGGATAGGATTTTAGCAATCTAAGGCTTGATTTTGTGACGTTGCCACATGTTTTTACTCTTGTTGGAAGGAAGAAACAAAGAATAAGTAGTGTAATTGATCTCAAAGTACTTGAATCTTGATTAATAGATTAATATGCTCAATGGAATATATTCAACATTTGTTCTATTATATAGTAAATATACCATTAAAAAAAATACTAGAATTCTTCTTGATGTTATTCAAGTTGATATAAGCAACAGAGAGGTTAGTTTTTTTTTCCCATGAAGAACTCCATATCTCTTAATCATTATAGATTTAGCTAGTATTAGACGTGGCATGAGAAGATCTCCATTGTCTAACTCACCTCTATAATATAAATTTATATCTGGACATAACCTTATTGTTTCTATATACTTGCTTATGTTTTTTTCCTTTTTCAACGATATTATCATAATCAGCTACGGACTAGCATATAGGTGTATGTATGCCTTAAATACAATCATACACATATCCCGTCAAATGATGGTGTAAGGTGTTCATAACCGTCTATGACAAATATGAGCCAACCAGTTATGACTACTCTTGAAGGCACATTTTTCTATCAACCTTTAAATCTTTCAAATGCTAATATAAGGGTCATCTACATAGAGAAAACACAACCCTGAAAGGTGTAGCTTAACTGGTCAGGCACTGGGTTTGCTCTCCATAGGTCACCAGTTCGAGTGCTACAAGCCTCAGGGCCACTGGAGGCTTACATGGTCGTTAACTTCAGAGTCTCGAGGGATTAGTCGAGGTATGTGAAGCTGGCCTAGACACCCACGGTTAACAAAAAAAAAAGAATACAATAAACATAACTTATTACAATAATATTATGATAGTCGATAGAATTATATAGGCCATATTTGATCAACTGGGTTAGATCTAGAATGAACTATGGCAAAGTAGGTAAGGAGTTTCATGGGCTTATACACATACGAGGTAAGTCTTAGAAACTTTTACAACCATAAACACTCCTACAGGGGTGTTTGAAAACATAATGTCTCATATGGTGGGACATATTCCAACGTTTAAAACATAACAACAACAATAGCTCAACCTGGATATGATAGACCCCGATACACTAATTGCCCCCACAAATATACAAGCAACCACTAATCGATTATATAAACCTACAACGTTATTATCTTGTGCAATAACTTATTGCCATGCATTTTAACTACCATGCATTTTAACGCCTCACGTGTTTTATGACAAGGGAACCTCAATTTATTTTGCATAACAAGCTCATGTTATTGATCAACAAGTAAAGGGAAGGATAAATAAGATTGAACTAACCCAACACCTAAGAATATGAGGTTAGAAATTAGACGAACAACTAGACCTCCATATAATTTTTCATATCTTAAATAGATTGATAAGTTGCACTCAAATCCCAAAAAAATAAAGATTGTAAACTTCAAACAACTCTCTCGAAAAGATAAACAATTTACGAGGGAACATGTCACCAAGTTCAGAGACCAATATGAAAATGGTGCAGTGAGCCCCTTCCTAAAGCTTATAGGTTGTGTGGCTTATCACTAACTAAAATAGCCTTCCAATAGTTTTCTACATTGCCTCCTAACTCCATCAATAATTAGGAATAGATTAAGACTTGTTTCCATGAGCACTTCTACAGGACATAATCATATGTGACATTGGATAACTTAGCCTTAATAGTTCAGGATCTAGGGGAGTCAATTATAAGCTATGCCTTATAGTTTAATACATTAAAAACTAAGCACATTATAACTATATTAGATTAGAAGTTCATTAAACTCATTTTTAAAAACATGTTGTGGAATATAAGAAAGTGACTTGTAAAAGCCAAATCTTAAAAACCTTCACCCTAATAAAGACATTATTCTTATGAAAAGATGTAGGCAAAATAAGCAGAGAAGAAGCCATTTTGGGGAATATAAATAGCTGGCTATTTAGAAAATGTCTTGAAAACACATTCACTAAGTGATTCTATATTAGATGAGGAGTTTGAAGAAGTATAACAACAAATCATATCAGTAGAAAAAATAGAAGAAGGGAGACCATTTGATTGAGATATCAAGAAAGTATAAAAAGGCTATTAAACCTAGTAATAAAGAGATAACGTCTACCAAAATGATTGAAGAAAACAAGGAATACTCTTTAACATTAAAAGAACCGATAAAATATTTGACTAATTGATACATTAGAATATACCATCCCCATTGATATGATCAAATTAAAAGGAAGAAGTATTGTAAGTGGCATAACTCATGGAAACATGACACTAAAAAGTATGTTGTCTTTAGAAACTAGATTCAAAAGTGACTAGAAGCTAGTCACGTTTACTTTTGAGATAAAAGTATGAAAATGGATAATCTATTCCTCAAAACAATAATATTAATGGCTACGTGTAACCTAGATAGACTATTTAGTAAGGGAGAATTGCAAAAAGCAAGGCCTAATTGACTACTTAGTAAGGGAGAATTGGAAAAGGCAAGCCTTAATTGACTATGACAAGTGATATTTGAAATTGAAAAAATAAAACCCTGAAAATAAAATAAATATATAAAGAGAATAATTACCTGTAGTTTAATTTGGCTATGGAGAAAGTTGTTTTGTTAGAAAAAGGTAGTTATTTTTGTTTAACGTAAGTAAGCAAAGAAGAATGGGAAAGAAAAGTTTATTCCTATGCTAAGAAGAGGAAAATGCTTTTCTAACAAAAAGACATATTTTTTTAAGTTGATTGGAAACCACTTTCCTTTGATCAACTTTTCTAAACCTCACTAGATATAGAAAAGTTTGGAAAATGATTTCCATGAAACTATTTTTCATGAACAAACAAGATTTTAATGTGTGTAACTCATTAGATTCCTAAGTAAAACAGGATTAAATAAACTAAATAATTTAATTTATTATCAATTCAATAATTAATTTATTTATATTTAAAGATTAAGTACATCGTCTAACAATATATCATGGTCTTTCAAATATTAAAAAAATCATATTTGATTTGACTTAATCTTTCAATTATCAATTTTTTTATGTAATTATTATACATTCATCAAGAATGTTTTGATTTGAACATTTGAGCATATATCTTTTCATATAAATACGAGGTAAAACCAATAAAAATCTCTTTTTTCAATTCATCATTGTATTTGCTTTGTCAAATCATATTTATTTTTAATATTGTAGTAATTGATTCTTTAAATAATATTTGAAACTATTTTCAAGTATTATTCCACCTTTCACAAGGATTTCATAATCAATACTATTCAAGAATATATTAAATATTTTTCCTGTTCTTTGTAAATAATAAGAAATCTCTAAAAGAAAACACTAAATACAAGCTAAATAACCTATTTATACTAGGTAAACATCCTAAACAAGACTGAAAAAATAACAAAAGAATTCTAAATAAAATAGAAAAAATAATCTTAATCTAACTAAGAAAATTATGTAATTCTTGTACAGTAGTTTTTGGACTTCATTGCAAGGCTTTACCAAACTTTGATGTTTATAAAAATTTAATCCTATATAAAAAAGGCCTTTAAGATTGTCTAGCATAATTTAAGCCTTATTCAATGATCGGATCTAAAGTTATGCTTCTTAACATAAAACTATACATTATAAAAAAAATAAACCTAAAACCATCTCTCCTCCAATCTGCAAGCTACCAAGATTTCTTGTCTATTTCGCAAGCTACCAAGATTTCTTACCCAATTCGCAAGCTATTAGGCTTTCCTAACTCCTTATCTTGTGTGTATTATATTAATTAAAGCTTGATCATCTCTTAAACTCATCTTAATATTTGGCTTGGCCTAGATATTTTGAATTGGCCTATTAAATGCTTCTCTAACCTTCTTGGTTATTAACCTTATAACAGGTTCAATTGGTACCTCTAATAAATCATTTAGATGCTTATTGATTCTCATCATTTCTACTCTTCTTGAACCTTGAATTGTAACCTGCATCAAATAGTAAAAGATTAAAAATATTAAAAGTAGCATTAATGTTATACTCACTTGGAAGATCAACTTTATATGCATTGTCATTGACTTATTCAAGAACTTGGAATGGACCATCTCCTATATGTTTCAATTTAGATCTTATATGTCATTTCTCATATGCACCCAAACCTAATCACCTGGTTTAAATATAATACATCAACAATCTTTGTTAGCTTTAGATGCATATTATTCATTTATTTTCTCTATAGATCATTGAAAACTCTTATAGAGTGCATTCACCACCTGTGTTTTTCCACTACTATCAAGACTAATCATTTTATTAACAATCAAATCTAAAGAACTTAATTTCAAATGGTGAATGATTAGTAGTAGAATGCACACTCTTATTATATGCAAATTCAATGAACAACAAACTATCATCTCAATTGTTTTAGATTCTTTTGAATGACAGTGTAGAATAAAGAACTTAAGTTCTATTTACTATTTATGTTTAATCATCCATTTATGGATGACAATTAGTTCAAAATAATAATTTAGTTCATAACTTTCCCTATAAAACCTTTTAAAAATAGTAAAGAAAATTTAACATCACAATCAGAAATAATGCTCTTATTAACACTATGAAGTTGTGCTATTTCCCTAAAGAATAAATAAGCAATGTTGGTTGCCTCATTAGTTTTATGATATGACATAAAATATGTCATCTTAAATAACCTATCTAAAACCATAAAAATTGAATTCCTACCACTTTTTAACATAGGTAAACCCAATACACAATCCATGAAAATATCTACCCAAGATTTCTTAGGTACAGGTAAAGGATTTTATAACTCACATGATAAGACCTTAGATTTAGCTTGCCTACATGTGATACATTTATCACATACCTTTTACACATCATATTTTATTTTAGACCAATCAAAATATTTATACAAAACTTCTAAAGTCTTCCTAACACCAAAGTATCCCACTAAACTACCCTCATGAGCTTCACACATAAGTAATTCAAGCATAAAACTATCAGACACATAAAATTTATTCTCTTTAAACAAATAACATCCAAGTCTATAAAACTTACCATAGGTTGATTTCTCATAACAATTATACACATTAGCAAAATCACTATCTTTGGCATACAAATCTTTAACATAATCAAAACTTAGTAATTTTGCATTCAAAGTAGAAAGAATAATGTACCTTCTAGATAATGCATCAATCACTACATTATCCTTACCTTACTTGTACTTAATCATATATGGAAAGGTTTCAATGAATCCTACCTATTTAGCATGACTACTATTTTACTTACCTTGTCCTTTCAAGTGCTTTAGTGACTCGTGGTCCAAATAGATAACAATTTTTTTTTGCCACAAGTAATGTTGCCAAGTTTCTAAAGTCCTCACCAATAATACATAAGGCTCATTGTCGTAAGTTTGGTAATTCAATACTACTTCATTAAAGTTTTCATTAAAATAGGCAATTGGTCACTTCTTCTATATTAAAACAATTCAAATACTTATTCCTAAAGCATCACACTCAATCTTAAAACATTTATAAAAGTTAGGTAATGCTAAAAAAGGTGTTGAACATAACATTTCTTTAAGAGAATTAAACACATTCTCTTGTTCACCGCCCCATTTATAACCCAATAAATTTCTTATCAACCTTAGTGAGTGGTGTAGCTAGTTTTATAAAATCCTTAATGAATCTCCAATAAAAACTAATTAAACCATGAAAGCTTCTTACCTTAGTAATTGATATAGGTGTGGGTCATTATTGGATAACCTTCACCTTTTTCTTATCTATCTCTATACTTTTTGCACTAACAATATAATCAAGAAAAACAACTTTTTTCATGCAAAAAGTATACTTTTTTAGATTAACATACAATTTTTCCTTTCTCAAAACTTTAAGCACACAATACAAATGCTAAACATGCTCTTATAAAATCTTATTATAAACCAAGATATCATTAAATAAACAACAATGAACCTGCCTATGAATGCATGCAAAACATAGTTCATCAATCTCATAAAAGTGTTAAATGTATTAGTAAAACCAAACGACATAACTATCCATTCATACAAACTATATTTAGTCTTAAAAGCAGTTTCTCATTCATTATCTTTTTTTTCATTCTAATTTGATGATATTCACTTTTCAAATCAATCTTAGTAAAAACACAAAAATCATGCAATTCATCTAACATGTCATTTAGCCTAGGAATGGAATGTATATGCTTTACAGTAATGTTGTTGATAGTTTTACAATCAACACACGCCCTTCAATATCCATCTTTTTTTAGCACTAATAATAATAGAACAGCAGATGGGCTTTGCTTTCTTTTATGTGCCCCTTAGACATCATCTCTTTAATTTGCTTTTGAAGCTTATTTGTCTTCTCATGATTACTTATATAGTCTGGTCAATTAGGAATCACAGCTCTATCTATAAGATTTATTTGATGTTTTATTACCCTTATTAGTGGCAAACCAATAGGAACATCTTAAGGATACACGTTTTTAAATTTCTATAACAAAGAAACAACAACGCTAGGAATAAAAAAAATCAAGCTCTTTAGCATTAAAATATGCCTATTTGTATAAAAGTATAAACATGGGTTAGTTAGTATAAAAAAAACCATTAACCTCACCTTTTGTTTTCATAAAAACTCATTTGTTTCTATATTTTCCCCTCAACACTCTATTTTCTCTTCATTTATTTCTTTTATCCTTGATTTTTCTCTTACCTCTCACATAAATCTAACTTTTCTCTCCTCTCATGGCTCATAATCAAATATGCATTTTCACTCCCTTCAACTTTACTTTCTCTTTTCTATTTAAATTAGTCCTCATAAACTTGCTTTGATGACAACGGTACAAAAATGATAAATTACTCGTATCTTATAAATGAATACATATTCTTAAACCCATCATATATAACCTTCCTATTAAATTACCACTACCTCCCCAATAACAAATGATTTGCAATCATAGGAATAACATTACATAAAGCTTAATCATTATATCTTATAATAAAAAACAAAACCAAAACCTATGTATTAACCTTCACTTCCCCATCATAAGTCTATAAGGTTTATGATGCTTTGTAGTATTCAAATTCAACTTCCTAATAAGCATAGTACTTCATTAGTACAACTCTCATTATATATAATTATATTACGTACCTTATTATTGATGCGGTATATCATATGAAAAATATTATTTCTTTATTATGCGGTATATCATATGAAAAATATTATTTCTTTATTACTCAAAATCATCCTTTTTTACATGAACATTCAATGCTTACCTAATCATCAACGATTCACCCTTAGCCAGATACTCCACATCATCATCACTAACATCCTCAAATGGTGACTTCTCCTCATCATTGTTGTCACTTTTAGATTCAATCTCTTCTATGATCAAGTGATGTTATAGCTATCTTATTTGGATATTGAGACGTTATGTGATCGATTTCCAATCAAAAACATTTAATATCATGATTACAAGGTATTTGAGTATAGAATTTACATCTAGTATCAGTGAAGACTTCTATCTTGCCCTTAAGTGGTTTGGTTTTAGCTCCTATAATTGGCTTGGCTGGGGAAAGCTTTTATATATATATATAAAACCTAAATTTCAGACTTATCATGTACTACCCTTACTATTAAGCTGTTGTTCTACTTTATAGTCATATACACCATGTCTTTTAACTCTATAGTGCTACAACACAACCATAGTCACCATCTCACGATTCAAACCATTCAAAAACCTAGTCATAGTAGTTTTTCTTTCATCCATCATATTCATCTGAATCATAGGTACTTCCATCTTTTTATGATTGTCCTCTACACTATTAGAACCTTGAGTTATAATTTTCAATTTATGATATAAATTCCAATAATAGTGACTTGGGACAAATCTCATTCTCATGATTATCTTTATCTTATCCCATGTATTAATAGGTCTCTCATGATTTTTCCTCTTACTCAAAACAAGTTGATCCCACCAAATAATAACATAATCAATAAATTCAACCACAATAAGTTATCTTTTTCTCTTCCAAGTAGTTGTGACAATCAAAGATCAAATCCACCTTCTTTTCCTATTCTAAATAAGCTTTGATATCATTCCTCCTTTGAAAGACTAGAACACTCATCTTAATGCTTCCTAGACTGTTATCAAAGTCATCATAAAACCCTATATCTCTTCATACTCCTTTATGGACAAAACTTTTAGCTTATCAAAACTCTCTTCACAATGATTTCTTTGCTACCAAAATCTTCCCTCTAGCTAAATGATGTATGGTCAAATTCATTGGCTTCTTCATCTTCATTCTCATCAACCAACTCATACGCAGGTGTGGTAGAATGTCTTTTTAGCATTCTGTCATTAGGAGCCCATCGAGATGGCTTTTCTCACAAGCTTGTAATAATAGTATTTTCCTATCCATTTAATCTCTTATATCACTAAACACAACATTCATACAATTGTGTTTCCAGTAACAAAAGGAGTGTGCTCTTCTCCTCTTTAGGTGATGACTTGCCGTTAAAATTTTATGTTAGTGATAGAAAAATATCCTCACATAGTTACTTATGTGTTTACATTTAATAATACACCACTTCACTCATGTTTTACTCAAATCTTGGCTTTTCACGATAATAGTCCCATCTTTTCTCCTTTTACAACTTGTGGTCTTTTTTCAGTTCTTTAGGAAACTAATCAAAATAATAATAAAAAAATGTAGTTCATAATGTCTAACCAAAGCTTTTAAGACACAAGACAATCAAGAAAAAACAAAAACAAATGATTATGGGAATAAAAATAGAAAGAATATGAAATTCACGAATGACTCTATGAAACCCAAAAACAACATATACGCAATATCCTAAAATTAAAATTCTAAAACAACAGACCCTACTAGTGAAACACTGATTTGTAATGTTCTTTCAAACTTAAAATCAAAGTTCTATAGTTTTAACAACCCAAAATCAATTTTCAAGGAAACAATACCTACTGGTTAAAGACAAACTAATGTGAATTGAAACTTCTGAAGATTCCAAATTCAAATTATGTAATCTCTATTATTTCAGTAGAACCTAAACTAATGTGATTTCTTCTTTTATTTTCTTTTTACTGTTTGGCAATGGATATAACTTAACAAAAACTTTTATCTTTTTTTTATAGGGCTAACAAAAAATTAAGAATAAAGTTCAAAACAAATTATGTAAAAATTTAAAGACAAATAGATAGATTAAATATGATTTTAAAGCTTTACTCAGATACTAACTAATGTGAACCTGAAAGGCAAAACCCCTAAAACCCATGATAAAGATATAAAACAACCCAAATAAACTAAAATCATATTGATAGAAAACTTGATGTAATGATAACTGAAACAAAGGAACTGAAGTAATTGGATGAAAAACCCCAACCCTTTTATTATAAAGAATCTAGAACTAGAAGTATAAGGATGAATACCATAAAAATAAATAATCTTTAAAAAGTCCTGAAGAGTTCAATGAAGAACCAAAAATATTAGCAACCATCACGCCAACAATATTATTTTTGAATAATAATCAATGTCCAAAAAAATCCTAAAAACAAGCTAAATAACCTTATTTATACTAGGTAAAACGTTCTAAATAAGGCTCAAAAATAACAAAATAGTTATGGATAAAATAGAAAAAATAATCCGTAACCAACTAGAAAAATAATACAATTTCTGTAAGTATATTTTGGCTTTATCGTAAGGTCTTTATGAACTTTTATTGCTAAGAAATTTTAACTTTATAGAAAACAAGGCCTTTAGGATCTTTTTGAAAAAAAAAAGTTTATCTTGATCCAATGGTTGGATCAAAAGTTATACTTGTTACCATAAAACTACACATTAGAAAAAATAAACCTAAAATTATCTCTCTTTGTCCGGTCCGCAAGCAACCATGATTTCTTGCCCAATCCACAAGCTACCAGGCTTTCTCAATTTCTTCTCTCGTGTGGATTATATTAATTAAAACCTAATCATATCTTGAACTCATTTTGACGTTTGACTTGCCCAGACATTTTGAATTAGCCCATTAAATACCTTTTTGACCTTCTTGGATCCTGACTTAGTAATAAGCCCAATAGGAACCTCAAATATATCATTTGGTGATACTTACTGATTCTCAACACATTACATAAGAGTTTGAGAGAGTAGAGACTAGATATAGAGAGGGAGGGTGCGCTGTGGGAATGAAGAGATTGAGACTTGAGAGAGCAGGTAAGTAAGGGTGGCTAATTTAGATGATGGTTTCAGAAAATTTCAATTTATATTGAGTTGGGATCAAGATTTCAAACCAAAATAGTTCAATACAGTCGGTTTTAGACTTATACAATCAAAATTGAACTAAACCAATTTTTTTTTAATTTTTTAATCAAATTTTCTTGTCTTTTTCCTCGGTTCAGTTTTTCAATTAATTTTTTTAGTTTCATCTAGTTTTTAGTTTCTAGGTTTTTTTTATCACCCTTAGGGCACGTGATGTCTCATTCACCAATAAAGTTTCAATCACCTCATATGATCAAAAAATTAAGAACTACGTTTTAAGACCTTAAAAACTTAGTTTTCAATTTATTTTCACATAAAAATACCTTTAAAACATCCTAAAACTTCAATAAACACATTTGTAATCTTAAAACAACCTCTAACCAGTGTAAAAACCAAAAATCAAGTATAACTTAAGAAAAAAATCAAGGTCTCATTTACCTTTTCTAGCATATTTAAAATGAAAAGTCACGTTCATTGAACTTCTTCTCTAAGACAAACTTATTAACATTAAGATTAATTAATTTTTTATTGGAATATAGTAAACCAAACCTCTCTCTCTACTCCCCTATTTTTTCGTTGACTTTTTCTTTCATCTCTCAATATTTTAGGACTAAAATGTGACAAAAATGAAGTTTAAAACTAAAACATAAAATCTTTAAATAACAAGGATCAAATATGACTAATTTGAAACTTGAAGGAGCAAATTGAAGTTTTCCAAGCCTTTTTAATAATGGAACTGAAAAAGGCCTTTTTTTAATTTTGGACCCTATTCATTCATTTTTTTTTAATTATATATTAAAATTCTATTTTACAATATTGATATTTAATTTAATATCAAATATTATCAAGCATTCCACAAAGCATGAAAAGTGAAATGAATCATAACATATAAAACAATGTCAATATAGAACTCACAATGATTAAATTCAAAAGAAATTAAATTCAATGACTGAATTAAAATTTTTTAGAGATTTCAAAGTAAAACAAGACCATGAATAGTTGTGAACAATGTTGTCAAAAAAGCGAGTTGACTCTTAAAATCTTATGATTTTATGAGTCAATATGTATCTAACGTGTCAAATCGGATTAAAACTTGAAAACTAGTAGAATCGATCAAACTCGGTCAAACTCGTTCAAACTCGGTAAAATCGGACCGATTTTATGAGTTTGAAAAAAATATAAAATTATACATTTTGGTAATCTGTATCTTAACATTTTCATTGTTTTAAGTTTATATCTTGCAAAACTTGTGCAATTTGATAATTAAGAGCTTGATTTTGACTATAAATATTATAATTTTTTTAACAATACAAGTTATTTGTGGATTTCATTTTTGTAAAATTAAAATACATATTCATTCTTCACAATTTCTTATGTAAACTATTAACATATCAATTGATATATTACTCTATTTTAGCCGGCAAATATATAGAATAAAAGTTGTAAAGTGGCATGTTTGACCTTTGGAATAATTAATGTTAAATGGCCTATTAAAATTTGACGGGACTCATTTATTGTAAATGACAAAGTAAGTGGGTCGATTTGTCCAAGAAGTAGAGGAATCAATGTGAATAAAGTAAAGATGTTTGGACTTTTTTATTGTTTAGTTTATTATTTATTTTAATTATATTATATTATCAATTACTATTTGATTGAAATTATTAATATATAATTAGTTTAAATAATTTACTTATAATTTTTTAATTTTGACAACTGGATTGTGAAACATGCTAAAAAGTGATACGATGAACAGTCCAAGTACAGTGAATTAACGTTTTTACTTCATCAATAAGCATGCTTTTAAAGTAAAATATTTAAAAAGTTAGGTTCTTTTTTAAAAAAACTTTTGAGTCTCTTCTAGTTCTTTTCTCAAAGAAACGGCATCGTTGGCTCATGCCTTTAAGGAAAGTTCAGAAGTTTTGACTCGTTACTCGTCTTCTACTCTACTGAAATACCCAAACGAACCCGAAAAAGGAGCCGAGATTTCAGGGTGAGAAAATAATAGAAGGAGTGGGCTCTCGGATGGGCCGGACTTCATCTCGGTACGGCCTATCAGCGACGGCCACTGTTTTCAATGGCCCGGTCAAGAAGTGGAAGAGGAAGTGGGTCCACGTGTCCCCTTCTCCCACCCTCAGTTACGGCAACAATAACAACTCCAACGGCCATAACGACCAAAACAACAACGGGTCTCGCCTCCTCCTCTGTCGGTGAACCCTACTCTCCCCCGCGGCCGCCACCAGCACAACCACCGAGGATCCACCTAAACACAAATTCCGATATACCCCAGTGAGTAAAACACAACATGGCATGGGCTTTTGTCAGTAAATTTTGTTTAATTTTTCTTTGGTTTTCCACTTGTCGCACTTTGGGTTTTGTAAGAGGAGATGGAATGAAGTAAAGTAGGGTGCTGTTAATTTTGGTAGAAATAAGGTTTGGAAATTTGATAATATTTTATTTTATTTTATTTAATGTCGTAGATTGCTGTACTAAAGGAACGCAGCAAGGCAGAAAAGAAGGCTGAACAAGAAGTTGAGAAGCAGTTGGTAGGGTGGCAAACTGCTAAGAATGATGAAGATGATTTCAAGAGTGAAACTCAGGTCCCACCCACTTATTAACATTTGTTACCCTGAATTGATAATAATATCCTTGCTTTGTGCTTAACCTCTTGGTCCAATATATAACTAGGATTCTGTCATCATTTAGGAAATGAAAAAGGCAAATTCATACTTGCGGATCTACAAAAGTGCAAATCTTTTCATGTTCTACCATTTTATTTTATTTTATCTTTTGTAAGGACTGAAGATGGTGGTTCAAATTGCTATTATGATGTTTAGAGTTCCACTCTCCAGGTGAACTATTCTGAAAAATGTTCAGATGCCTGATAATCTCAAAAAGATTCTGATTCATGGCAGGAAAATAAATGATATTAGCTCAGATGAAACGCACAAATATATTTTATCTAGGAATTCCAAATTGGACAGTGAGAATTGGTTTGGCATCCACAGGGTGACATTTCTTCTTTTATGTTAAGTAGGTTTCTCTTGTTAGTAAATAGCGGCAAATGACTATAAAATTTCACATGGAACTTTTTGACTTGTAACTGAATCAAGAGTTATTTTAAATTATTTGCTCATATATATTTGGATATGCGAATCTTTACTTCTTATTTCCATTAGGCAAACAGATCAGCCTTTTCAGGACTTCCTGGGGTAAAATTAATGGAGTTTGAACTTCTATTTGCTGCTATATGCAAAAGAATTCATGGTATAAAGATGTCAAAGACTTGATCAGCGCCGCCTCACATTTAGGTTGGCACATCACCACGTCCCAAGAATGCATGTCATCCAATGATCATGAAATGTGTTGTTCTTGGTTGTTTCCATTCTCACAGATAGGGATTTTGTTTTCAATTCGTTAGATTGTTATCTCTGTGATACTGGTGTCAAGCAAGAATCCACTTCTCCTGCAGGATTCAAACCTGAGCCATTTGGATTTGGACTTGTGCTTAAAAGGCCGCAACAGTGACCTTGATTCTGTCGGCCAGAGCAAAGAGGATCGAGTGAAGAGAGCAAGCTCAGTTGGTTTGTGGGCAATTGGATGACCTAAGAAACAGAAAAATTTAAGTTGTGCTCTGGCATGAAAGTCTGAATTGGTTTCTCATTGCAATACCTGTGTAGCTCTTTTGAATTAGATTGTGCAACATTGCTTCACATTGTAATTAATTGTAGGCATCTTTTCTAGTTCATTGATGAATGTTCTCTGTACTAGTTTCTGCAATCTGTACGTATTTTTAACCCTCATAGCTATCTGCCCAGTCCTCAACTTATGGGTTTGTTTGCAGTGTCATTACTGCGACTCTGTAGCATACAGTATCTCGTCTGTTGTCTTATTAAAGATCGCATGATCAGAATTGCAAGCTCTGTACTCATGGATCTGCTATAAAACGCAAGAGATTGAGGCTGACAAGGAAGGCTGGTACGTGCACTTGTACGGCGGGATATCCTTTTTACCTTATCGAGCTACTGCAATTATTTGGAGCTCTAGGAAACCATTAATCAATGTCCCTACTCTACTGCGATCCTGCAACATGCGCCGGCACACCGTTGCTCACCGTCTATTGTTAGGTGCTTTCAAAGCATTACTCCAAGGGCATTGCTCTCCCACTGGGTTTTTTCTCTTATGTGGATGGGAGGAGTATCTAATAGCCTCTCTAGTGCTGCCTAAGGCTCAGTCCTGCCCAAGGGAAGGAAAGAAAGTCACGTGCTCTCCTGATCAAATTTCCACCCCTCCATTAGGAGAGGGGCCATCAACATTTGCGATTTTCTCAGTGCTCTGCCCAAGAAGTTTGACGCTCCTCTTGTCCCCATGGATTTACCCTAACCCTAAGCATATTTTGCCGCCTGAGGCTTGGTCCTCCTAGGAGACACCTCCTTCCACCCACCACCACACCGCCAAACATCGTGCGTGTGCTGGCACTTGCCACTATCTGATCTTCAAATCAAATTGCATGCATGCATGTTAGGGTTCACAGGGCCCGTTACGTATGCCTATCTGTTTTTCCGCAAATGTGCCACTATAATTTTGGATCTTAAAGGCTTCTTCTCCAGTTACGCTGATCAGGTGTTGAACCATGGGAAGCCATCTAGATCATGACTTTTTTGAAACGCAGAAATACTCTCAAGTTATGTTCGGAAGGACGTTAGATTCCGCAGGTGAAGCATGTTCGGATTCCAAAATTATCTGAATATTTTGGTTGAATCTCCTCCCACAGCTAGCAAGCACATGCAAACATTTGCTACCATGATACCCTCATTACCTCCTAGCTCCCCAGCTTCTTCACTGTGAACATGAAGGAGCTGTCTTTTTTATTTTTATTTTTTAAATTCATTTTTTTTTATTGATTTTTTTTTCAATTTCATCTTTTAATAATATTATGTTAATTTTGAATTGATCTTCATAATTTGTTTCGATTTATTTTCTATAAAGTTATGCAATTTCAAACAAATATCTTAATATTTGGTTGGTGCTCAATTTTATGAGTATTTATTTTTGTTATCATATTAGTAATTAAAAAGTAGTATTTTTAATTAAAAAAATTGTTAAAACCAGTGGAGTCCATGATTCGGATCGCATGTGTAGCGGGTTAAGCAGTAAAACCCGAATCAATCCAATATATCACTGTCTCAATATTAAAAAGAAAAATGTCATTTTAAAATTTTTTTAAAGTCAAACCATGTCTTTTTACTAATTGTCCGGGTTATGTTTATGAGTCGATTGGGTCACGTCAAAATAATTTTTACACAAGTTAATTTTATATTCAAGCTAAGCAAGGAGTTAGGTTGAGAGGTTTTAATGTTAACCTATTAATTTGACTATTTTTATATATATTTTTAATTTTTTTAATTTTATCTTTCAATTTTTTTTTTATGATTAAATATTTTTTGGCATTTTTTTTCCAGTTTCATCAGCATGTAATTGATTTTAAATTGATCTTTATAATTTATTTAAGTTTATTTTTTATAAAAATATCATAATATAAAATAAATATTCGCTCAATTTTATAAAAAATTATTTTTATTATTATAACATTTCATAAAAAATAGTTAAATAAATGAAATTAATAAATCCAATAAAATACATTATCTGAATTAAATTTGGTAAGTTAAATCTATTATCATTTCAATATTAAAAAAAAACCATCTTGAACTAAAAAAAAATAATAATAAAACAATTCTCTAACAAGTCAAGTTCAAACTGGGTAATAAAAATTAAAAAAAAAGGGATCTTATAATTAACTCATTAAATTAGATTTAATAATTCTAGCAAATAATTTTTATAACTTGAATATATTTCCTTGTGTTCAAATAAAAAATTTAATCCAACCACGAGGATAACTCGGGCCAACGTGATAAAGCAGTCCTCTCAGGCTACGATGACAAAATAAGATGAAAGGGGTGACCACCTTCCATTGATGTCCCAAGTCTAAACAAATAGCCATCCTCAATCTAGCTCAA